>SKEA01000584.1_pt1 | contig 32821 bp, 36 predicted proteins | sample 4826601 | NCBI WGS metagenome assembly SKEA01 (sample SAMN11008821, study PRJNA524170) | human gut metagenome | biome: Human fecal sample; material: Feces; isolation source: fecal sample from pouch patient p13, p53 | host: Homo sapiens | place: Israel: Tel-Aviv | collected 2016-07-06 | reverse complement strand
AGAAAGCTGTAGTTAAAGTGTCGGTGGGGTAGTACCCACTGACAATACCGCCTTGATTGGCAGTGGGAAGATCGGAAAGGCAAAAGTAGGAAAAGCGAAATAATATAACGGAGGTAGTAGATATGGCATATACACCAACAACATGGAGTGATGGAGACGTTATTACAGCGGAGAAACTGAATAAGTTAGAGCAGGGCGTGAAGAACGAGCAGGTTGGACCGGCAGGGCCAGCAGGACCAGTAGGACCAAAAGGCGATCCGGGTGCGCAGGGACCTGCTGGAACAAGTTACACTCTTCCAGCAGCAAACAAGACAACGCTTGGTGGCGTAAAACAGATGGCTTTGATTGCAGATTTGTCCACAGAAACAGGGGCTGATTTAAAAAATAAAATCAATGCAATTCTTGCTGAAATGAAAAAACAGGGTATCATGGCAAATTCGTAAGGAGTTGAAATTCAATGCTGAGTGATTTAAAAAAACTTCTTGGAATCGAGGATGATTCTCTTGATCAGAAACTGGAGTTGATACTCAGATCTGTGCAGGGGCGCCTAAAGCTCCTGCTCGGAGGAATTGAAGTACCGGAGGAAATGAATCATATCGTTGTGGAAGTGGCGGTGATCCGGTTCAACCGGCTAGGTTCCGAGGGGATGTCTTCCCACAATGTCGAGGGCGAGAACATGTCCTACAATGACAACGATTTTGATGGATTTATGAATGAGATACAAGCTTTTTTAGATTCGCAGAAGGAATCAAAACGAGGAAGGGTGCGGTTTATTTGAGATGTGATACAGAGGTATTCTTCCAGTCGATCACGCCCGGAGAATATGATGAGTCTACCGGAGATTATGAAGAAGATAAGATCACGGAAGAAAAAAAGCATGCCAGTGTTACAGATACTGGCACGGATATGATGAATCTTGTGTACGGTGCTATAAAGCAGGGAAGTAAGACAGTGCGCTTGCAGATGCACTATAAAAAGCCGTTCGACCTTATCCGGATAGGCAACGCCTTATACAGAGTGGATTTTGAACGAAAACTGCGAACAAAGCACGTGTTTGTAGTATCGGAGGTGCAAAGTGGCAGAAATTAAATTTGAGGGAATCGCAAAGCTGAATAAAGGTTTGAAAAAAAGAATGGATCTGAATGCAGTCAAGACAGTTGTCCGAAAAAACGGAGCTGATATGCAAGTAAAATCACAGAGAAATGCGCCGGTTGATACCGGGAATTTGAAACGGAGTATAGATTTAGAAATATCTCCGAATGGACTGAAGGCTACTGTGGAACCGAAGGCAGAGTATGCTGCTTATGTAGAATTAGGCACTCGTAAGATGGAAGCCCAACCCTATTTAAAACCCGCATTTGAGGAGCAAAAGAAACAATTTGAAAAAGATTTGCAGAAACTTGTGAGGTGAGATATGGATCCACAGCAAGAATTATTTACGGAATTACTTACAGAGATCAAAAAATCAGGATATGACGTATATGATGGCTTCTTACCGCCGGATGGTACGCCGTATCCTTTTGTTTATCTCGCAGATAGCCAACAGACAGACGATGCCAATAAAACGGCTGTGTTTGGCAATGTGTATCAGACAATTCACGTATGGCACAACAATCCAAGGCAGAGAGGAACGGTGTCAAAAATGTTGCTGGCGACTAAAAATGTGTGCAGAAGACTGGATCATACCGAAAATTTTGCATGGAATGTCCGGAATGTAAATCAAAGAATTTTACCGGACACAACAACAAAGCAGCCTCTTTTACACGGGTTGTTGGAAATAGAATTTAGTTTTAGTTAGAGAGGAGAAAAAGCATGTTTGAGACAGGATTACAGTTATTTGCAGAGGCGGTATCTGGCAAGAAAATTGTATATTTGTACCGCCTTGCAGAAAAAGCGAAACAGGAAGCAGCAAAGAATCTTGCGTTCACAACGGAGAATGGAAGAACTAAGAGTAAGGATGCAGATTCTACTGCAACGAAAGACGGTACAATCCGTACACCAGGAGCTGCGGAGACAGAAATTACAGCCACTGCGGTTTTGGCAAAAGGCGATAAATTGATCGCGGAACTTGAGGATGCTATGGATTCCGATAAACTTCTTGAAATTTGGGAAGTAAACCTTGAAGAAGCAGCGGGAGCGGGTCAGAATAAATTTAAGGGAATGTATTTCCAAGGATATCTCACAGAAGTTGAGGTCACGTCTTCTGCAGATGAGAATGTGGAAGTATCCCTTACTTTTGGCATCAACGGATCAGGTAAACGCGGAGATGTAACCGTGACAACGCAGCAGCAGGAAATCGCGAATTACGCGTTTAAGGACAGCGTGAAAGAGGGGTAGTACCCTCTGACGATGTAGCCTTAATCGGCAGAGGTAAAGTAGGAAAGGCAAAAGTAGGAAAAGAATAGATCATGTACATAGAGGGCGGCAAGACCGCTCTCTTTTTAATGGAGGAATAAAAAATGATGGAATTAACAATTAACGGACAGGTGTACCAGTTTAACTTTGGAATGGGATTTTTGAGAGAGATAAACAAGCAGACAAATGTGCCGATAGATGGAGCACCTGGTGTTAAAAAAGATGTGGGGTTCCGGTACGCGCTTATGAATTTGATGGATGGAGATCCAGAAGCTCTTGTGAATATTCTTGATGTTGCGAATAAAGGGCAGAACCCAAGAGCAACAAGAGATCTGCTCGATGGTTATATCGATGACGAGAATACAGATATCGATGAGCTTACAGATACAGTAATGGGTTTCTTAAAGAGTGCGAATGCTACGAAGAGGACAACGAAAGAACTTCTGGATGCTGTGGAGAAAGAGAAACAGAGAGTAGAAGAGGAAGAAGCACGGAAAAGAGAGCTGATGGCGTAGGGTTTGAAGAATACTACAAAGAAGCAGCTTTGAATTGTTTTCGGTATCAGGGTTTCAAGAGCTTTGAAGAAGTGGATAGGTTGACAATTCCAGAATACACCCTGCTCATGGAGGCTGTGCAGCTAAGAGAAGTAGATAAGGACTATCGAAATCATCTGCAAGCATTCCTGAATTTTGCTGTGAAAGCAGAGAAAAAGGTCGGAAAGAATAAGACTAAACCAGTGTATCAGAGATTCAGAAAATTCTTTGATTACGAAAAAGAAGTAGATCGTGTGAGGAACCGAAAGCAAAAAAATGAAAGATTGGACATAATCGGCAGAATGATGAAAGGAGAGTGATGGCATGGCAGAAAGTTTTTCCGTGAAGGCAATATTGTCTGTACAGGATAAGGGATTTACGTCTGCTTTCAAATCCGCAATGGGTGCCGTAAGCAATTTAAAAAGCGCGCTCACGAGTGGAATCGGATTTGGAATCATGGCCGGAATTGGACAAAAGGCATTTGGTGCTGTCACATCCAGTATTGGCGGCATGGTGTCGGAATTAAATTCTTCCAGTGCTGCATGGAAAACATTTAACGGAAACATGTCGATGGTTGGCAAAGGCGCTGACGAGATTGCATCTGTAAAAAAGGAATTGCAAGAGTTTGCAGAAGATACGATTTACAGCGCATCTGATATGGCGAGTACTTATGCGCAGTTGAGTGCAGTAGGTATTAAAAGCACGAACAAGCTTGTAAAGGGATTCGGAGGGCTTGCGGCGGCAGCTGAGAATCCAAAACAGGCAATGAAAACTTTAAGCCAGCAAGCTACACAGATGGCAGCGAAACCAACAGTTGCTTGGGCAGACTTTAAACTTATGATCGAACAGACTCCGGCTGGTATATCGGCAGTCGCAAAAGAAATGGGCATGACTACCACGGAGCTGGTGCAGAATGTGCAGGACGGAAAAATCGCGACAGAAGATTTCTTTGATGCTATCGCAAAAGTCGGCACAAATGACGCATTTACGAAGCTTGCTACAGAGTATAAGACTGTAGATCAGGCAATGGATGGTCTGACCGAAACAGTAAGCAATAAGCTGGCACCGTCATTTGATGTTTTGTCCGGCCGAGCGATTAAATCTTTGGACGGGATAATTAATAAAATTGGAGATCTTGATGGAAATGCAATCGCAGGGAAATTAACTGGATTTCTCGATAAAGCAAGTGGGTACTGGAATGTTTTAAAAACAGAAGCATTAGAAGTGAAGACCGCTTTTGGAGATGCTTTTTCCGCAATTGGAGAAGATCTCGGAAAGATTACTGGTGCGTTTGGGTCCACGGAAAGCATCAGTTCTTTTAGTAGTGTAATGGATTCTGCGAGCGGAGCATTGAAAACCTTTGCCGGATTTTTAGAGGAGCATTCCGAGGTTATTGCGAAAGTGATTCCTCAGATTCCCAAACTTGTTGTTGCGTATAAGGGCTTTAAGATTGCAAAAAGCGTTGCTCCATTTGTAGGTGCATTCACGAGTGCGATTGCTGGTCTTGCTGGCGCAGGAATAAGTAAAATTGCCGGAAAATTGTTTGGAATCTCTAAAGGGCAAGAAGCGGTCGGTAAAAGCAGTGCTGCAAGTTCCAAGAAAATGCTTGCGTCCGCTAAAGCATTCATGATGTTGGGTGCCGGAGTTGCTTTGATTAGTGGTGGATTTTTCTTATTGGCGCAAGGCGCAAAAGCAGTGGCGGATTCAGGTCCGTTGGCAGTAGCAGTACTTGCCGGCATGGTTGGTGCAGTTCTAGCATTAAGTTTTGGATTTATGAGTTTTTTGAAAAACATTAAAACTTCTCCAGCGAAAATGAATGCGGCGTCTAAATCGTTCACAAAGATGGCTTTCGCAGTGTCAGCAGTAGTACTTTCTTTAGCAGGTCTCGCTCTTGCGCTTACACCTCTAGCAAGCCTCGGAGATACGGCTGTTGCTCCACTTGCTGCATTCGGAGTTGTTGTCGGTGGTTTAGCAATCATACTTGGAACTATGGGAAAGAAACTTCAGGAAAGTGCAGTTGGCATTGCGGTGTTTGCTGGTGCGGTATCAGCAATGGCATTATCCATGACACCTCTTGCTAAAACTGGTACAGACGGGGCTGTTGCAATGGGAACATTCGGAGTTGTTGTCGGTGGTTTGGTTGCAGTATTTGCGGTATTTGGGACGGCTCTGACAGCTGCTATACCAGCGATGCTTGCTTTCGGCGCAACCATCCTTATGGTTGGTGCTGGAATGTCTCTGGCAACGCCTTTTGTTGAAGCACTAGGAAGCGTAATTCAAATACTTGGAGATGTTGTTGTTCAAGTAATAGGGGTAATTACTGGTGCTATCGTAGCTATCTTCCCAGTATTCGGAAATTTTGTGTCAACTGTTTCTGATTCAGTTAGCCAAATAGTATCAGTTGTTGGCAATACACTTGTAAATATTTTTAAAACTGCCGGGGACATCATTACAGGTGTTATTGATTCATTAGGGGATGGGTTAAAAAAAGTCACAGACGGGATTTCTAAAGTTATAGATTCAATTAGTGGTGGATTTTCCAGTGTTTTGGATTCTGTTGCTGGAATCATTGACTCAATCGGAAACTCTGCCCAAAATGCTGGCAAAGGATTCGAGAGCGTAGCTGACGGTATCAACACGATTGCTAGTCTATCTATTGTAGATATAGCAAAGGCACTCGGATCGGTAGCTATTGGTCTCGGAGAAATTTCTGCAAAAGGAAAAGGAATTGGTACCGTTGCAGATGGACTTAACGGAGTTATTGGAGCAATTACAATTGCATCGGCGCAGATTTCAATGTTTTCAGGAACTCTTACGCAACTAAATTCAACGGCCGTTCAAATTCCTACTAGCATGGCTATGATTAGCGGAGCATTAGCAAGCTTTTCAATTCCTGTTATAGATACTAGCAGTATCATGGCAGCATTTGCTTCTATTAGTGCAGGTGCGGCGGCACTGGTAGCACAACTGGATTCTTCGGCCGCGAAAGCGGGGGCGCAATTTTCAAAATCACTTACTAATGGTATGAATTCAGCTGCTAATTCCGTGCAGCGTGGTGTTTCTAAAATTACGTCATCTGCTAATAAACTTATTTCGGCGTTGACGAATATTGCAACGCAGGCAATGAGCCGATTTAATTCCGCTCTATCCTCTGGTGCAAGTAGAGCAACTTCTACGGCAAGATCAATGTCAACGTCCATTTTGTCAACGCTTAATAGCACTTCTTCTGGTGCTTATTCTTGTGGCGTGTATATTGGACAGGGACTCGCAAGAGGAATGGAATCTACACTTGGATATATCAGATCAGTTGCGGTGCAAATGGCTGCGGCTGCAGAAGCAGCAGTCAGGGCAAAAGCGAAAATTCACAGTCCTTCAAGAGTATTTGCCGGGCTGGGTGTCTATGTAGGAGAGGGATTTGCACTTGGAATTGAGTCGATGTCCAGAAAGGTTGCAGAAGCTACGCAGAGCATTGTGGAGATCCCAACATTATACACAGATATGAGAATGCGGTTTTCCGGTGCCGGAGATCCTGAACTTTCCGGTGATTATTCCTATAACCGGAATGCTACATACACAATTGTTGTGCCGGTTGAATATAACGGCAGAGAAGCAGCGCGTGTTACGGCAGAATTTACACAGAAAAAGCTGGAAAGCCGAGAGAGCATGAAGATGAGACTGAAAGGAGAAAGAAGCCATGTATGAGTTTGTGGATACAAATCAGGCGGGGAGTAAAAACTCCCTGCCAAGTGAGGCCCTGCAGATTGATGGAGAATACATCGAAAATCTAATTGATGGGTACAGAACTCTGTACGTGACCGGTCGTGAGCTTTTGGGATCGGAAATTTCGGAGAGAGAAATTGATCTTGTGGATGGGTCCGAGTATACGGGAAAGCGAGATACAACCAGAAGTATTACAGTTGGATACCAGTTGCTTTGCACATCTCCTAGAGAGTTTCAGGAAAAATTCAACAAACTCTCTGGAATCTTAAATAAGGAACAGGCAAAGCTGATTTTTGCAGATGAACCGGATAAATATTTTATCGGGACGAAATCAAGTGTAGGAGATGTGGAGCCAGGCAGATTGAACGTAAAAAGCGAATTTACTTTTTATTGTTGTGATCCACGGAAATATTCAGCAGCGGAAAAATCGTTTACTGCCCATCAGGAAAGCGGATATCAGACGCTTACTATTGTAAATGGTGGTACAGAATCCGTTCCGGTAAGCTACGATATCACTCACAACCATGAAAATGGATTTATTGGGATTGCCAGTAAATACGGTGCAATACAACTCGGCAAGATCGAAGAAGCAGACGGCGAAGACTATAAGGCGTCAGAGATACTGTCAGAGGGGTATAGCCTGTTTCAAGACGATCACGGCACCTCTTATCAGAATCCAGAAAATACCACACAGGGAACGCTGGAAGTGCGGGACGTTGCTGGATACAATGTGATGGCATTAAAAGGTGGACAAGCAACATCCGGATACTGGAACGGTGGAATGAAAACACTTACTATCCCGGTGGACAGCGAGGGCAGACGTGGAGCGAAAAACTTTTACTGTTACACGCAGCACTGGTTCGAGACTGGATTGATGGGAGAGACGGGAGCACAGACTATTGCGTTTCTTACAGGGAAAAATGAAGTGATCTGCTCTATGTCCATAAATAAAAGCGATTCTGTTGGTAATACGGCACATGTGGACTGGTTCGCACCACAAAACAAGAAGATCAAGACACTGGATTTCCAGCCGACAGCTTATGAGGGAAACCCATTTAATTTAAAGATGGGTGGCGGGCATAATGATTTCTTAAAAGAGGGTGACCGGCTACGGATTTTTTGGTACGGTCAGTATTATTACTTTACTATCCCGGAGATTAAAGACATGGCGTGTGAGAAGATACAGGTCTGGATCGGGCAGTGGGGAGACCGGAATCTCGGGAATCAGCTGGTTACGCATAACTATCTTAAAAAAATCTGGTTCCGCAAGGATAACGTGGAAAAATACAGAGATGTGCCGAACCGGTATAAGTCCGGAGATGTGGTCTATATTGATGGAAATGATACAGCGGTTTATGTAAATGGGATGAAGCGGATGGAAGATGAAATCCGAGGAAGTAAGCATTTTCTGGTACCGCCGGGAGAGACGGAGATCCAGTTCTCCTACTCGGCATTTAGCAGCCCGCCGCCAACGATTAAAGCAAAAATAAGTGAGGCATATTTATAATGAATGAAATCAGAATTGCCGTACTGAATCCACATGACAGGGTGCTTACATTTTTGGATAACACCCATCGAAACTCTATGCATTATTGGAACGATGAACTCCATGAATATCTGCAGGGGACAGCGAATACTTACACATTTACGGTAAGTTCCAAACACGAGGATGCTGTGTACATCGTAGAAGGGAATAAAGTAGCCTTTGTATATAACGGAAAAGACTACTATCTGAATATCGTACATGTGGAAAAGGATGAATTTACAGTTACTGCGACAGCATGGTCTTTAAGTTTCGAATTGATCAATGAGAATGTGGGTGCGTACAAATCTGAAAGCGCAATGAGCTTTGAGGAATATGTAACTGCCTTTGATCCGGAACGTACCGTGCGGATCGGGATCAATGAAGTGTCAGATAAGCGGATTTCAAACGAATGGACAGGTGAGGCAACGGTACTGTCCCGTTTATTTTCCGTGGCGAATGTATTCGATGCGGAGATTGAGTTCCAGACTGTGTTAAATGATGATTATTCACTGAAAGAAATTGTAATGAACGTGTATCGGGAACACTCAGACAATAACACGGGAGTTGGGGAGTTCCGGGGAGATATCAAACTGCGGTACGGGAAAAATGTTACCGGCATCCGGAAGGAATCCAGTATCGAAAATCTGTACACCGGTATCCGTCCAACAGGAAAGGATGGACTGACTATACAGGGAATTGAGAAAGAAGAGCTGGATGAGAACGGAGTAGTAGAGTTTTATACACAAGGTCCAGATATCCGGGCGCCGCAGGCAAGGGACAGATTTCCATCAAACCTGATAAACAAGGAAGATGGATACATCTTTATGCCAAAATCCTACGATACGGATAACAAAGACAAACTGTACAGTATGGCGCTATCGGACTTGAGAACAGCATCTGAACCGGTCGTGACTTATGATGTGACGGGATACTTTGATACCGCTATCGGAGATACCGTGGAGATCGAAGATGAGGAGTACGTTCCTACCTTATACTTGAGTGCAAGAGTATCGGAGCAGGTTCGCAGTTTCACGAATCCGCAAGCAAACAAGACAGTCTTTACCAATTTTAAAGAGCTGCAGTCGGAAATCTCGGAAGATTTGCTGCAGAAAGTAGAGGATCTGATTAACAAAACAAAGATTTACACCTGCTCCATTGCCACAAACAATGGAATTATCTTTAAAAATGGCATCGGTAGCACTACTCTGACCGCTTACGCTTACGATAACGGCGTGGATGTGGCAGACAAGCTACAATTCCGATGGAGCAAGGATGGACATGAGTTTTATGTTGGTAAGAGCGTTACGGTAAATGCTACGGACGTGGATACAAAGGCGGTGTACTCGTTTGAGGCTCTGGAAAATGGGATAAAACGTGGATATTACGAGGTCACAATCACGGATGTAATGGACGGAGAGGATGGAAAAGACGGGGAACAGGGTCCTCGGGGCGAGAAAGGAGAGCAAGGCGAACAGGGACCTCCTGGTCCACAAGGCGCTCCGGGATTGGATGGTATACAGGGGCCAAAGGGGGATCAAGGAATCCCGGGAAAAGACGGAGTTGACGGAAAAACACAGTACACTCACATTGCTTATGCAAATAGTGCAGACGGGTCTAAAGATTTTTCTGTATCCGACAGCAATCGGGATTATGTCGGAATGTACGTTGATTTTACGCAAAATGACAGCACAGACCCGACAAAATACGCATGGAGTAAGATCAAAGGTGCGGACGGAGCAAACGGAACACCCGGAAAGCCGGGAGCTGATGGAAAGACCCCGTATCTACATATCGCCTATGCAAACAGCGCAGATGGCAAGACGGGATTTTCCACCACGGATGGTACAAATAAGCTCTATATCGGGCAGTATACAGATTATACACAGGCAGATAGTACAGATGCTGCGAAGTATACATGGACAAAGATCAAAGGCGAACAGGGGGAACGTGGTCCACAGGGAGTTCCCGGTCTGCAAGGGGTACAAGGTCCCCAGGGTGAACAGGGGATACAGGGTCCCAAAGGAGATACTGGAGCTGCAGGTGTAAACTACTGGAGATCATCAGCAACGATAGACTTATCTGATACCAAAACTTACGATGTAAATAAATGGTATCCCGTTGTGGGGAGTCAGCTTCCAACGAGTGTTTATAATCGTATTTTGGTTAATGTGTCTTTAAATAGTGGAACAAAACCATCCTGGAGTACACATGATAGCGGATTCTCGGTGAATTTAGATCTGGCTTCCATTGGATCTGGGTGGGGAACTACTTCTGGCGAATGTATTATTTATGCAGACACGTATTCATTCTGTTCAGTGTCGCCTGCCAGCTATACACAACTGACTTATGGATCAATCCCTGTATTATATTTAAGAGGTGGCGGTAAATATTTTGTAAAGACTGATTTTGTGGTCAACTGGACACCTAAGCCAACAGGATATACATGGCAGGAAGGAAATTATAAGCAGACAGCACCTGTCTTAGATAGCAGACCTGTACCAAGCGGAACCAATATTAAAGGGAAGAGCACCTATTTTCACATCAAGTATTCCGCAGTATCGAATCCAACCACCTCTAACCAGATGACAGAGATACCTAACACATATATTGGTACTTACGTAGACTTCACACAGGAAGATAGCACGGATCCAAAGAAATATACCTGGTCACGTTTCCAAGGACTTCAAGGACCGCAGGGAACACAGGGGATTCCGGGGACGAACGGTACAAACGGCAAGACAAGCTATCTGCACATTAAATATTCCAACGATGGAGGGAAAACATTTACCGGAAACAGCGGAGAAGATGTAGGAACGTATATTGGTACTTGCGTGGATTACAATCAGTCCGATCCTGCAAGTGTTGGATCTTATAAGTGGGCGAAGATTAAAGGAGAACAAGGTGCGACAGGACCACAAGGAGCAACGGGACCAAGTGGCATAATTGTATCTTCTACGGCTCCGTCAAATCCTAAAGTTGGCCAGTTATGGCAAACGGTATCCGGTCAGCCGATCAAGCGGTGGGATGGAAGTAGGTGGGTGATCCATTATATCGCAGTCGAAAATCTGGACGTGCAAACGCTCAGTGCGATCGTTGCCAACCTTGGAACTGTAACAGCCGGACTTATTAAGAGCAAGGGTGGACACTTTTACATGAATGTAGACACCGGAGAGATCGTGTCTAAAAGCAGTGACGGTACAATTTCCGTTTTTGTAAAAAAAGAGAATATTGACATGGTAAGATCGTTTACAGCGTCTAGGTACTGGGGGAGTCGATTAAACTACTCTGGATTAGAATTTTATTCCGGCGACAGTAGCATGGCAGATGATATCGCGAATGGATCTATGATATGCTCTATTCGCGGAGATGAGGAGATGCGTGACTTTTCGGTGACAAACATAAATGGAGATAGCATATTGCTTATTAGGACAATTAAGCAGCTTACAAAATCTATCTCTTACGATTCCGATACCGTGAAAGGTCCATATACAAGTACAAACTCCGCTAATAACATTCGCGTGGAGCTGAAAAGAAGAGGATGTATGGTAACATGCAAGATCACAATGATTGCACAATTTCCGGGAAGTGGCGAATACGGGCCATTCAACGAGGTGAAAATTCCAGTAGGATATCGACCGGTTATGGATTTCTTTGCTCCCTATAGTGAAGTTTCAGGACCTAACATATTTGGAACGGGAAGATACGGCATAAGAAAAGATGGGGGGATCAAGATTTATGTGGAGAATGCCGCATTTACAGAACGTCACGCAACGTTCACGTGGATTACAGATGATTGATTAAAGGAGCGAATATGGAGATAAGAGCAAGACCGTGATGATCTTATTTTTATACTTTAAAAACCGGAGGGAAAACATGACAGAAAATGAAGTAGAAGTGAAACTTGCAGAGCACGGAAAAGAAATCGGCTCATTAAAGCATCGAATGAAAGAAGCAGAGGACGTTGTGAGCGTGGTACATCAATTAGCACAGGAAATGGTGGGGTTGACCAAAGAGGTCGGCTTTATGAACCAGACGCTGGTGCAGTTAACCGCAAAAGTGACGCATCTGGAGCAGACACCAGCCAAACGGTGGGATGGGGTCGTGACAGCACTGATCGGAGCCGTGATCGGGGCTGTAGTAGCAATGTATTTGTAAAAAGGAGAATGAAAAATGAAGAAGATTAACTGGATTGTAAGAATTAAAAACAAGGCTTTCTGGGTAGCGCTGATCCCGGCAATCTTGCTGTTGGTACAGGCTATTGCGGCAGTGTTTGGATTTGCGATCGATCTCGGAGACCTTGGAGACAAGTTATTGACTGTAATTAATGCGCTCTTTGCAGTTCTGGCAATCCTTGGTGTAGTGGTAGACCCAACGACACCGGGCACAGGAGATTCAGAGAGGGCACTTACATATAAGTAGGTAATTTCAGAGAGCTTGGAAACAGGCTCTCTTTTATTGTGCGACGTCGCACAAGGAGGTGAGAACATGAGCGAACAGAACGAATTTGGCAGAGTATCCGTAGAGGAACTGGAAAAAGCATTTGAAACAGAAGAGCAGGAGGAAGAGAAAGAATGAAAATTGGCTTAAGGGGAGGACACTCCCCAAATTGTAAAGGTGCAATCGGTCTGATCGATGAGCAGGCAGAAGTGCGGAAAATCTACAATGAGCTTGCACCAATGTTGCAGGCTGTCGGTCATACTGTGGTTGATTGTAATTCCAACGCATCCAATGTGTCTGGTGAGCTGTCTGACGGCACAAATAAGGCGAATAGTGCGGGGTGCGATATCTATGTCACCTTGCACATGAATGCGGCAGGAGCGGAATCAGCTGGCGGTACTGAGGTGTGGTTATACGATGCATCTAACCAGACAATGAACACGATCGCAAGCAATATCTGCCAGAATTTCGCAAATAAAGGATTTGCTAACCGTGGTGTAAAGTACAGTTCTGGATACCATGATCTGAATGCATCTAATATGCCTGGCATGATCGTGGAGACATTATTCTGCACTGGCACAGGTGATGTGGCCAGATATCGAAATTTAGGTACAAAAGGAATTGCGGAGCTGATTGCAAAGGCGATTGACAGTAGAGCGTCTGCATGCAGCGAACAAAAAAACCAGAATACAGAAGATCAGGAAGGAGAAGAGACTATGCAGTGTATGTTTACAGTAGAGGGAAAAGGATGTGTATATTGGTATCATGATGATAAGATTACGGCTTTGGGACATCCGGACGAAATGAAGATCCTGATGGATATTTACAAAGCGAACAATGGAAGAGATATGCCGTCTTATCATTGGACAAAAAAAGCGCCGTGGCACGCAAGATTACTTGCGGTGCTAAACAGAAAACCATCTACATCTATCTAATAAAATCCCCTCGGAGATTAGCTCTCTGAGGGGAATAATATTATTTTCTATCAAAATGTATTTTTAATAAATTCAATTCAAACCCCTCTGTGCTATAATATATGTAGTAAACGTGAGGAGGAACAATTATGGAATATCAGATCTACGAATCTTACGATACATTTTTACTATACCAAGAGTTTATAGAGATACCCGGAAATACTTTTAAATTCCGGCTGCCAGAAGGGATGACGCTGACAACCGAAATGATGCACACCTTTTTACGGGCGGCGTATATGAGTGTTGGACGGATGGATCTGCCGTCCTGAATATTGTATCAATCTTATTTTTGTCAAAAAAGTTACTACTTATTTAATGTGGATTAGTTGCATCTTGGATGTGCGAAAGAACTGGCCCATATGGAAATGATTTGTGCCATTGTGCATCAGCTGACGAAAAATCTTTCTCCGGAAGAAATTGAGAGATCCGGGTTTGCTCCATACTATGTAGATCATACTCTGGCATTGTGGCCACAGGCTGCAAGCGGAGCACCGTGGACTGCAACCTATTTTCAGTCAAAAGGTGATCCGATTACAGATCTTCATGAAGACCTCGCTGCAGATGGTGCAACTACATAAGTGCAACATAGAAGTGTTAAGTAGAAGTTCTATATAATCTGGTGTGCCAGACACCAGATTTTACAGAACTTAGAAATTCCAATGTATTTCAATCGGGACATTTCTTGTCCCTGGAATCCGTTTTCCTACTAATATATAATCAATTAGAGTTTCAACGGTTTCTCTGTCTAAATGTTCAAGATTTGTGTATTGCTCAATAAGCTGGCGGCGATTATCGCCTGTCTGGATTTTTCTCTCAATTACATCAAGCTGTTTTTGCGTTTCAATCACCAGCTTTTCAAGCCGTTCTCTGTCATTTGTGAAGTCTTTTGACAAATTCAGGAAATCATTTTCGGAAAGAATCCCTTTTACTTTATCAAGATAAAGTTCTCTGATTACCTTTGCGTCTTCTTCAATCTTTTTTTGATAAGTAGCAAGTTGTGTTTCTAAAGCAGTTTTTTTCTCCTTTACGTTGGAGTGAAATTCCACGTTCTGTTCCAATTCATCTTTATCAAGATATTCTTGTGATAACTTGTTCAGTTCAGAAATAACTGCCTGCTCCAACTTCTTCACAGAAATAAATGAGCCTATGCAAGCGTCCTTTGCAACATGGCGATTTGAACATTGTAAATAATGTCTTCCATCTGTCTGTTTATTAGAACGCATGGTATAGCCACAGTTCATGCAGCGAGCTTTTCTGGCAAACAGCCCTATGGTTCCTACTGTAAATGGTTTTGCTTTTTCAGCTACCATAGATTGTACTCTATCCCAAAGTTCACGGTCAATAATCGGTTCGTGTGTTCCCTCTACTCTGTACCATTCCTCTTTAGGTCTAGGCTTATTTTGTTTTGTCTTATACGAAACACTGCCATATTTTCCTTGAACCATATTTCCGATATAAATTTCATTTGTCAGCATATCGGAAATAGCAAAATATTTCCATAAGGTACTATTTTTTCTGGTAGGCTGCTTATAGCGTAAACCATGAAGCCGTTTATATTCCGTAGGGTTTGGAATCCCACGGTCATTCAGCATACGGGCAATCGCTGTTTTGCCATATCCCTGTGAAAATAAAGTAAAAACTTCTCTGACAACAGCAGCAGCTTCTTCGTCAATAATCAGGTGTCCCTTTTGCTCAGGGTCTTTTTTATAACCATAAAGAGCAAATGCACCAATATGAAATCCATTCTTCCGGCGGTCAGCCAATACGCTGCGGATGTTTTCTGACATATCCTCTAAATACCACTCATTAACCAGACCATTGATTTGTCTTGATTTTTTGTTTCCTTTATTAGCGGTATCTGCATTATCTACAATACTGATAAAACGAATCCCCCAGATAGGAAACAATCCGTGTATGTATTTTTCTACCAACTCTAACTCTCTGGTAAATCTGGATTGTGTTTTACAGAGGATAATATCAAATTTTCGGTGTTCAGCGTCATTTAACAGTTTGTTAAATTCTGGTCTTCGTCTATCTGAACCAGTATAATCATCATCACTGTATATATTGTAGACTTCCCAGCCTTGTTCCAATACATATTGAATCAGCATGGATTTTTGATTTTGAATACTGTTACTATCATCAGTTTCATGTTGTTTGTTTCTATCTTCTTCTGATAAGCGGCAATAAATAGCAACTTTTGACTTTGTGTTCATCATATTTTATCTCCCTTAAAGAGAAGATAAAACAAACATTCCACCTACACTTATTATACCGTGTTGGGAAATGTTTGTCTATCATTTTACAGGTAATACCTGCCCTTTGGATTTTTCTAATTGATTGATAAGTTCTATCCATTTTTGATTGAACTCTTTTTTTAATGCCGACTTATCTTCACACTTAAATACATTTTTGCAGGAAATTTCTGCTTCTTTTGGCATAATTCCACCTCACAGTCTTTACTATGTTTACAGACTATGCAAAAATGCTTGTTCATTATGAAAGAATCATCCTTAGCAAACCGAACAGCTTTCGCTAAAGCTCATGGGAATCTCACCCCTGCATGGTTCTCATCCAGCCGTACCCTTTGCCAGCGGTGCTACATCATCACACGGACTAAGGCTGTACGGAAGTATCATTATCACGATAGAAAGGTCATGGCGGCAGCTTTTGCGGTAAGCTGCTTATGGAACGCTGGCAGGAATCGCTATCCGGTTTCATCCCTCCTTTGGTGGGTTACGGCGTGCCAGCCCAACGGCTCTCTTTCTATCGAAACGTATTCGGCTGCTTTATGCTGCGTTGATTAGACGCTTTCTTTTTCAATGAACAATCTGGCTTTGTCAGCCTGTTAAAATGCACTGGTGATAATGCACTTTAATAGGCTGGCAAGCTCTGTCTGGGAAGCATGGGCTTGTCCATGCTTCCACAGGAGAGCGTTATTTTTACTTTGGTTCCCTGATTTCAAAAGATAAAATCTTTGCAATCAGACGTGTTTCCATCCGGCGGCGTAGGGTTTCATCTACAACCATGTGGGTATTGCCATATTCGTCTTTCATGGGACGCATGGAACGGCTGGCAATAAAACCGCTGTAATGGCGTACAATCTGGTTGATTGCTTCAATATCACCGTCCGCAGCCCTTACAATCACAGGAAACGGAATCATAGGGTGCTTTGCTGTCATGCTTCTTCCTCCATAAATTTTTTGATAAATTCCAGTCCGGCGTGTCTTCTTCTCTGGATAGTAGAACGGTTGACTTCCAGAATTTTTGAAATTTCCGTATCGTCAAATCCAAGAAAATAATATCTCAGGATAACATCACGTTTCTTTCCATCCAGATTTTCTAATGCTTCTGCTAATAGGCTGTTTTCAATACGGACAGTAAATCCATCCATTTCAAAAGTATGGAAGTGGGATGGATAGGTGTCTTCGGAAGAAAACAAGTTGACGGTGTAATCGTCCATATCACAGAACAGGGTTTCCCGTTTGCACTGTCTGGACAACGCTTTGAGATAGTCTTTGCGTTCATCTTCCATAGCGACTTTACAGATGTAATCAAACTGGTTCTCTATGGTTGTCTGAAATTCAGATGGCTTCATCATTACTCACCCCCTTTCCAGCCTTGAAAGGGAGCGAGTTGATAGGAATTTCTGCTTCTTTCCCCCTTTTCGCTCTTAGTCCCGACAGGACAGGGGGTGCAGTTGCGTTTTGAGAAGAAAAATTTAAAACCTTTTTCTTCCAACTAAAAAAGCACGCAAACAGACGATATTTCTGCTTGTGTGCTTCGATAGTTCTTTCTATGTATTCTGAAAAACCACATTGAGGGTCAGACTTTTCTAGTGTAGGTGGATGGCTTTTTTTAACGGTTTACCGAATGTAGATATATTTAAGAAAATATTTTGCATAGCGGCTTCCTCCTGTAAGCCGCTGTCTGTATCAAGTAGTGGACTTTAAAAATCATCTATATTTCAGGCAAAAAAAAGACGGCGGCTTTTGTTAAACCGTCGTCTGGAAATAATGATATAATTTTTGACGCAGGGAAAGTATGCTGCCAAATAACGGTTTTTTTTATTTCCGTTTCGGCAGTATAGTTTTATCTTTGATACGCATAATAGGAACTGTACAACCATGTAATACGTTTTTCTATACCTGTCACTATTACAACAGGAACAGTAAAATGTACAGAGGTGGTGTATTATGCGTAAAAAAGAAGATAAATATGATTTCAGGGCGTTTGGGCTTGCCATAAAAGAAGCCCGTAAAAAACAGGGTTTGACCCGTGAACAGGTGGGAGCAATGATTGAAATTGACCCACGCTATTTAACTAATATTGAGAATAAAGGGCAGCACCCCAGTTTACAGGTGCTTTACGACCTTGTATCTCTGCTGAATGTATCAGTGGATGAGTTCTTTTTATCCTCTGATAGTCTGGCAAAAAGCAGCAGACGAAGACAGCTTGAAAGCAAAATTGACAATTTTACAGACGCAGACCTTGTTATCATGGAAAGCGTTGCAGATGGTATTGTCAAATACAAGGAAATGGAAGATAAATAACTTCTATTGTCTGCAAGAATAGGACTGAAACTAAAATGAGCCGATAGTCTATAAGCTGTAATAGCTTATAAATTATCGGCTCTGCGTCTAAGCGTCTGGCTCTTTGATAATTTCTATTTTGAAGTTATTTACGCATATCAAACTTTCTTTTTTACATTTTGGACAATACAACGGAAAGTTTTTTAGCTGTGTATCTTTTCGTATTTTAATCCTTGTTTTATTGTTGCATATAGGACAAATAACCCACTCCATCATATTCATTCTGAACCTCTGCAAAAAATTTGTATTGCTTCATTAAAAAAAGCTGCAAGATTTCCACTACTAAATCTATTTATAAAAGTGGTAAATCTTTCATCTGTAATATAGAGAACTCCCAAATTAGATAAAATTTGTTTATTACATTCATAAAAGTGTTCAGAAATATATTGTTGCCATTCATGTACTATTGCTTGTACTTCTGAACTTTCCGCAGGACTATTTTCATACATAGCTAGTTTTTCAAAAATATTGCGAGCCATTGAATAAAAAGATTCTATTTCTTTCTCTTGTATTTGCTTTGAATGGGAAGAAAACATAGTCTTGTATTCTCTGAAACTTTCAGTATTTCCCCATTGTTCTAATACTTCTTCTTGAAATTGCGATTGTAACTCAAGTATTTTTGCATTTGAAAATGCAGAAAATTTAATTTCTTTATTTCCGTTGATTGTGTCTTTTACAAGTGAAATCAAAGCTTCTATTCGTTCTTTCTGAGCTTCCAAAATCAGTACATGACGCTCTAATGCTTCTGAACGAACATAATGAGGTGAATCCAGCAGTTCCTTAATTTCTTTTAGGGCGAATCCAACTTCTCTAAAAAACAAAATTTCCTGAAGCCTAGTTAAATCGTCGTCTGTATACTGACGGTATTTTGCTTCGGTTATAATAGATGGTTTTAATAAACCAATTTTATCATAATAATGTAGTGTTCGAGCAGTAATACCTGTTAATTTAGCAACTTCATGGACTGTTTTAGCTTTTTCATTCATTCCAAAAATCCTCCGTAGCATTTAAAATTTCTTTTGCAGGTAATAGAGTTGCTTCGACAATGTTTTTTCCAGTCTTTTGCAAGTAGTGTTTAATCAAGTGATAGCCACACGCATATCCGGAACAATAGGGTAATCCGACCTGAGGATAGTTTTGTAATGCTGCCATTTCATCACCATAAAGGTATGCATTCAGATTTTCTAATCCTTGAACATTTAAACCGTCCCGAATAATAGGCTTAATATATTCATTTAAGGTTTCTATATCAGTTTTTGTTACCCAAGGACCTGCTTTATCTTCACCATACAGAAATGTTGCAAAGTTTTCTGCCAATCCCTCATTGACTATCATTTCACCAAGAGTGATGTCATTCTTCCATTTAATAAATTGAAATCGTACGTTGTGATTAGTTTCATGTGCTAATGCTACATGAAGATGTGATAAAGTGTATTCATTAGGTAGTAACCAAGAAAAAATATATCCTGGAATACCACCATCACCACAGTAACCATCATTTAAAATAATGTAAGGATTTTTAGCATTTGCAAGTAAAATTGTAAACGCATATTCTTTAATGGGTAGATTAACACCGTGTTCAACAAAGCAATTCAACGACTGCTGAATGGATAACTCACATTTTTCCCAGAGTGTATTATCAGAAATTAGCTTAATATTATTTTGTTGCTTTTGGTCAACAGCGGTTGGGGCGATATGTCCAAGCATTTCGCTTGCCATAATTACATCATATCCATTAGGCGTTAGAGCTTTCATAGGAACACTATAACAAGCCCACTTTTTTTCAAAAGGCTTCATAAGTTCATATCTATAAATGTCATTTTTTTTGTCTAACGGTGCATTCATAATTTTTGAATAAACTTTGTCAGAACGGATAGCGGATATTTTCATAATTCTAGTTCCTCCTTTTGGGTTTATCATATACTATGACGTAACGTTAAAGTCAATAGGCAAATTAAAAATTATCACAGATGTATGGTAAATAATTAAATGTCTTAGTAGACAAAGGAAATAGAGGTTAAACAACATAAATTAACTTGATTGTCGAAGTAGAAATTGTTGTTTGAAATATTGATGGAAAAGTAAATAAAAATTGCAATAGGCAGATGGTATTGTCAAATCTAAGGAAGTGGGGGAAATGTAAATTCTCCACTTTTGTTTATAATTGCAGTGATATTAGAATTGATACTCTGCAATATTTTTGAAATCATTGTTCAACACATAATATACCTTATTTTTAGCAACGGAATATACAAAAGAAACTCTGGTTGCCCAAAGTCCTTCCTGACGTACTGACCTAAGTACATCAAAGGCGTTGGAAATAGAGAAGTTTTCTCCATATCCTTGCAGTAAATCCTTTGCCTTTTCATATCTGTTATCCCCAGATAAAACATATGGATTAGTCAATTCTGGTTTTAGAATGGAGTAATTTGTTATTAAGGAATATTTTTCTTTTTCCAAGCGATACCCAATCCCCGGTTCAATAATGAGAACACGCCCATTTCTATCCGAAAACATAGCCTGCATAGTAGTGTCAGGTGCATAAGTAATTTTCTTTTTTTTCACTATCTCCAATGAATCGTCAAAAGAGAGATTGCCTTTTATAAAGTTTTCTGTCAAATCAGCTATTGTATAGCATGATTCATTACCGCAAAATTGTGCATTGTCATTTCCATGTACATACAACAATGTGCCAACATTCCCATTTCTATTGATTCCGTGAAAAGAGTGGTACTTATTATCGGACATTTTTATCCCTATAAAAAAACGGTCTTTTTCGGTAATTACAGTATGTTCCCATTCAGAAAGGTCAATATCAAAATTGAACCCAACAATGGTTTCTTTTCCATTATACACAAATCTTGTACACATATTTGTATTTCCTTTCACAAACTAATTTAAATAGTATAAAAACTAACCACATTAGTAATTTTAAATATTATAAGACTGTTTGTCAATGCAAGAGTTCATTTTTTCTAACCAAATTATTGACTTCATTAATTTGATTAATTAAAATGAAGTAAATGATGTGTAGAAAGAGGAAAATGAATATGCGAGTTACAAAAGCCGAAGTTATAAAAACTGCTTCTGATATGGCTGATAGAAATGGACTTCATAATGTTTCTTTGAAAGCTATTGCTGAAAATTTAGGGATTCGTACCCCCTCCTTATATAATCATATAGGAAGTTTGGATGAACTTCTTAGGGAGATAGCACATAGTGGTATGCGTACTATGAATGAAAAAATGATTCGTGCAGCAATCGGTAAGACAGGGGATTCAGCGTTAAAATTAGTGGCAGTTGAATATCTTAATTATATGATTGAACATCCCGGTGTTTATGAAATAATTCAATGGGCTAGTTGGAATGGAACAGAGGAAACAGCAATCATTTTTAATGATTATCTATCTTTACTTAAAACACTTATTTGCTCATGTGGCTTTAATCCAGATAAGACCACTGAAATTTTGAGCATGGTAACAGGTATGCTTCATGGTTATACAACTTTACAATTAAGATATGCTTTTTCTAATCCTGATAAAGTAAGAAAAGAATTATCCGAAGCAATTGACACACTACTATTGGGAGCTAATCAAAAATATAAAGACTAATGATAAATTTTAAAAAGAAATACTTTATAAGAGAAACGTGCAAATCTCAAATGAGAAATGCACGTTTTTCTATAACTATTTCACAATCTTCCAGTTTTCCCCGTTCTTTTCCAGCACAAGGTCAAACTGCGATACCTGTGTTGTCATGGTCTGGTTATCCAGATATTTTACTGCTAGGGAAGCGGTCACCTGATTTCCGTTTCGGTTGTAGACCGGATTCACCAGTTCCGAGAAAATGTATTCTTTTCCCACAGGTTTCAGCACACCCTCATTTACATAATAAGTCAGCTCCTTTGCGGTTGCCGTAGGGTACAGCTTGAAAAAGGTAGTGAGAAATTCGTTGATTTCCTCCGTGGTGATGGAATCCACCGTACCGTCACTTTGTACCGCTTTTGGGGTGTAGCCGGATTTTACAGGAACGCTGGTGATGGTTGGGTTCTGGATAATCGTCAGGTTTCCAGAGCCGTCCACATAGACCGTCACCTGATAGGCGGAACGGACGGTTTTACTGGATTCTCCCTCTGTGATACGCTGTTCCACTGTATAGGTCACTTGATAATGCTGCTCCTTTTCTTTTGTAATTTCCCATATCTGGAAATCAGTCAGGGCAGACGATACGGGGATGTCCTTTCGGACAGTATCTACATTCAGGGCTTGCAGCTCTCCGGTGAGATAGCCTTTTAAAGCATTTGTCCGGTTATCAATGGAAGCGGCGGACTGTTCCCATGAATAGTAGATTTCTGCGAAATTCTCCACAAAATTCTCTATCTTGTGGGTGTCGAGGATGGTTTCCTCAATCACTTTGGTTTCATGGACAGTATGAATGTCTATCGCCGTGAAATTCTTATAGACGGCAAACAGGAAACTCACTGCCAGCAGCACCCACAGGGCAATCACGGTTTTTTTATGAGTATTGACTTTGTAAACTTTCAACTTCTTTTCTTTCTGCTTTTTCTGGTTTTCCTCTTTTCTAATCTGAATCATATCAAGTCATCCTTTCTTATTTTTTGATTCGTCCGGCTCCGGCAAGGTGCTGTTGCCAATAGGAGCCTGTCAGGTCTGCGTAACCAATGGGATTTCCGGCATGGTACATCCGGTTATTTCCCACATATAGCCCCACATGGGTGATGTAGGTTCCAGCGTTGTAGGTAGAATGGAAAAAGACCAAATCCCCTGCTTTTGCTTCGGACAGGGGGATGTGCTGCGTCACATTATACTGTTCCTGTGCTGTCCGTGGCAGGGCGATTCCTGCCTTGCCATAGCACCACTGCACCAGTCCTGAACAGTCAAAGGAAGTGGAGGGAGAATCGCCCCCGTACACATACGTCCAGCCCTCATACTTTAAGGCTTCCTCCATGATAGCCTGTACCGTTTCATCATCAAACTGTGCCACGGTCAGGTATTGCGATACCAAGAGGACATAGAACATATTTCCATAGGAATACCGCCAGCCCCCGTTTTTCTCTACCGCAACAGGGTTGGTGTAGGTGACTTTTTTTCCGCCGGATTTGTCCCTTGCGAAGCTCTCTGCCAGTTTAAAGGTGTACTTTTTCCCACGTCCTGCCACATAGTCTAGGAAACCGCCGCCGTAGTTGTAGGACTGAATCACACTGTTTAAGTCACAGCCCTTTGTTTCTGCCACTGCGAGCAGTTCCGAGAAATATTTGCAGCCCTGTTTGATGGATTCCTCTGTGCTAAGGGAGTTCGGGGGAAGCCCCAGAGATTCCGAGGACTGCATAACGTCTTCCAGCGTGCCGCCGGATTCCACCTGAATGATGGCGAGCAGCACATTTAAGTATTCCTCTATGCGATATTCCCTTGCATACTTTTCCAGCATAGGCTTATGGGCGAGGACTTCCTGTGATACGCTCACGCCCCCATAGATAAGGTTTCCGCCGCTTCCGCCGTCTTCCTCATCCGAGAAGACAATTACCACCAAAAGGAGCAGGGAGAACATCATCACGAACACGCCGGAACAAGCAAAGAAAAGGTGTCTTAACTTCATGGTTTCTCCCCTTTCTTTTGTTTGGCAGCCGCTTTTACCGTTTTTGTCCACTCCTTTCTGACGGTGGTACGCCGGATGGTAAAGTTCGATTCTTTTACCACAGGGGCAGCCCGTTTTCTTTCCGGTATCACAGGAGCCGTATCATTCTGGACAGGTCTTGCCGGATGGGGAGCAGCAGGGGTGATGGTGGGACTTGTCTTTTGTCTTTCCTCTGGTTTGTCTGGTGAAACCGGAGGGAGTATCTGGCGTTCCGTCCTTACTGGCGGTGTTTGCTCATGGTGGATGGAAGCTGCTTTTACCACCGGAACCGAAGCCCGTTCCGCCACAGTTCCCCCATAAGAAACCTGTCCCCGTTCCCTGATGGATGGGGAAGCTGGCTGCATGGCTGGTTTTCCTGCATGATGTCGGAAATCTTCTGGCTGCTTTGCAGTAACAGGGCGTTCATGGACAGGAGCCGCCCCTTTGGGTGCTTCGGAAGCTGTCTTTTGCGGCTGTTTTGCCTGTTCCAGTTCCGCCCTGCGTTCTGCAATGGTCTGTCTGCGGCTTTCTGCCTGTGCGTTTCGCTGTTCGGCTCTGGCAGTTCGGGTCTGGGTCACGCTGGAAGTAAAATCCCGTACTCCCTCTGATACCTGTGTTTTCCCGTGGTAAAGGGCGTACTTTGCATTGACGGGCAAATCCTTTGCCTGCTCCCGGAGCTGTCCGGCAGTATCGCTTATCTTATCTTTGGTATCTGCCACCGTACCTACCGCAGAGCCAGCCCGTTTCCATGCGGATTCCTTTTCCGGTGCTGCCTGCCCGTCTGGTCTGCTGTGGTCTGCCTGTGTTCGTTTGGAAGAACCGGAGCTGGAAGCAGTTCTCTGGTCTGAGCCAGCCTGTTTTCCTGCGTGGTAGGCAGCCGTACCAGCCCTAAGAGCCGCCACAGAACGTCCTAACTTATGCTGTAAACGGTGCATATGGGCGTGCATGAGCATACGGGGTCTTCGCATGATGCGGCTTCCCATGCTTTGGGAATCCCCGCTCTGTAAGGAGAACATCCCCATCAAATCCCCCAGCTTGAAATAAATTCCGGCAAAGGTCACTATCTGCAAGAACGCCGTCAGGAAGAACGGGTATTCCCCAGACAGGTTGTAGAGCATGGTGGAAATGCTGAACGCTACCGTGATAATCAGGGTGATTCCGGCTCTGGTAAGGATGGTATTGAACAGCTTTGTAATGGCACGTTTTGACATCCCCTCAAAAGAGGGAACCATGCTAAGGAGGAAGCTCACAGGCAGGAACATGGCGTAGATAATAAAAAGTACCTGTGAGAAAATCATTATCCCCGTGAGCAGGAATACAAAAATGGAGATACCGATATTGAACATGAACAGGAAGAAGACGGTTCCCAAGCGGTTGATGGTCTTTGTGATGGTAAGGTTGGTGTTTTCCCTGTCTTCGATTTCCTCCACTACGATTTCTTCCCTGTCCTGCCCGTTGTTTTCGTCTGGACTGGTTGAGAGCAGGCGTTCCACACGGTCAGCCCCAAGGCTTTCCACATCCGAGTTGCCGTATTGCAGCAGGAGCCACGGCTGCTTGACCTGAATGGAAAACAGGCTGTCCCGTATCAAATCCACACTGTCTTTTCCCTGACTTCCCGAGTTCGGCAGCACAATCTTTGTACCAAGGGTCAGGCTGGCATTGCTGATGTCTGCGGAAAATTCATTGATTTTCCCGATATAATCAGGAGCATAGGCGATAAAGGCAGCGGACAGCACGAACACCACCACGAAATTGACAACGGCATGGATGGCTTTTGTGGTTTCCCGTTTGATAAGCCCTGTGTAGGCAACGTAAATCCCCACCACCAGAATGAGAATCAGCAGGAACCCGATATAAAATCCCTCCGAGGACAAGCCACCTGTGGTAACGCCTGCCAAGGTCTGCATATTTTTTCCAATGGAATCCGCCGTAGAGGAAATAAAGTCCAGCGAGTAGGCTTCTTGAATCAGATACCCCGTGGCGTTGGAAAGGTACAGGCTGATTGTCCAGATAAAATTTGTGATGGCATACAGCCCGTACATCACCTGTTTTCCGATACCGTCCAGCCAGTTCCACGGGAGCCAGTCCCATCCGCTGTCCACATAAAAATCAAGCTGGTAGTTGTCCAGAGGATATTTGCTGTATTCGTTGGCAGCGTCTACCGTATCATCCACCAGTCCGGCAGCGTGGGCGGCTGTGCCGAAGACTGCCAGCAGCAGGAGGATGAGCAGGAGTGCCAGAAGCACTTTTCCTGCTATACTCCCGATTTTTTTAAAAGAGTTTTCTCCCTTTGTCCGGCAAGGGACAAGAGCTGTCCCCTGCTGGATGGGCTTTCTTATCTTCATTCCTCCACCTCTTTTCTAACAGGCGGTCTGGTGTCAAAGGCATGGAACAGGTCTTCAAAGATAGGATGGAACTGTATCACCCCCACACGCCCGTACAAATCACTGATAAGGCACTGTCCGTTTTCCAAGTCACGGAGCCGCTTCTGGTTGTTTTCATCTTCGGAATCCACCCCGAAAAAGGCGAGGGTCTTCTTGATTTCGTTGATGTCCGTGGAGCGGAATGCAAACTTCAAGCCCAGATTGTTTTTCAGCTTTTCATCCAGCAAATCGTCCGTGTTCTGGGTCACAAAGTAAACGCCTGCGTTCATGGCACGTCCGGCACGAACCAGCTTCATGGAAAGGGTCTTGCCCTGTGCCACCTGTAGGAAGCTCCATGCTTCATCCAAATCCACAATCTTAAACACGCTGCGGTCGGTGTGGATGAAGTCGAGGGCAAAGGTGCTGATTACAATGAGCATTGCCACGGAAAGCAGCTCCATTGTGGTGTATTCTTCAAACGAGGTTTCCTTATCCGGCAGAACCAAATCCGCCACCTGAATGATATTGAGCTGCTTTTCAAGGCTGATGGACTGTGTGACATCCCCATCCGAAAAGAGCAGGTGTGCAAAGTCATAGTCCGTAAAGGATTCGATATGGTCGGCTATGCTGGTGCTGATGGTGGTTCCCTCCGCCCGAAGTTCCTCAATCACCTTGAAAAGTCCCCGTTCCTCACTGTTTGTCACTGCACGAATGGCTTTCCGAAGAACAGGGAACTTTTCCCCGTCACGGCTGGAAATGCCCGTTAAAAAGGTCAGGATGTCGATTGCCAGTGATTCGGAATCCTTTGGGTTATCCATAATCACATACGGGTCGAGCAAGCCCCTGTTCTGTTCCTCCGAGGTCAGGTTTACGATATTGATTTCATGGGCGATTTCCGGCAGGGTTTCTTTCCACCGTCCCCGTTCTGCTTTCGGGTCAACAATGAGTGCCTGTGCCCCAAATAAAACGGAATAATAAACAATCATGTTGTTACTGAATGATTTTCCACCGCCGAGGGAGCCGACAAAAGCGGCAGCAAGGGCGTTGGTGACAGAGCCTTTTACTCCCTGACTGGCAAGGGCAGGCTTTAAGTACACGTTTCTTCCTGTATCAAGGCTGTACCCGATATAAATGCCCTCCGGTTCCCCCAACATCTGGGTTGCCCCAAAGCCAAGACCAGCGAGGAAGTCACTGGTGACATACTGGATGTAATCGTTCAGATACCGTTTACTGGCAGGGAGAAATTCCCCATGCAGCCCCAGCATATCCCCAAAGGGGCGAACCAGCTTCACGTTCAAATCATCATAAAAATCTTTCACCTCATTGCAGCGGCGTTTCAGTTCTTCCAAGTCGGGAGCCGTCACACGCACTACATAGGACAGTTTGTACATGGATTCCTTGCTCTGGTCTAAGGTGGATTCCAGTTCATTTACGCTGTCTAAAGCGTCCACCACGTTTGTACTGGTTTCACTGTCATTCTGCCATGCGTGGTTGTCCAAATCTTTCAGCTCTTTTTTCTTGTTCCGCACCGTGGAGAGGGCTTTCCGGTTTGTGACAATCTCCACATTCATAGAGGTATCAATGGGAAAAGTAAATTGCTGCTGCTGATAGTAAAAGATTTCCGAGGATGGGAGGTCCAGTTCCCCCACAATGCTGTTGATAGTAAAGTAGGCGGCATAGACCGTCCCGTCTTCCTGTTCGATTTTCAGATACCGCTGGTTTTCCTCTATCAGACAACGGGTGGGTTTGATGAGGTCATAGTATTTCACCAGCGTTTCTTCCTGAAACCGTTTCTTCGGAAGATAATACTCATAATCTTCGTAGGCAGTTCCGGTCTGTCCGTATAAATGCTCAATCAGATAGCCAAAATCGTCCTTGTTAAGCCGCCGGACTTTGAAGCGGCGTGAGATTTTATTCTCCAACAGTTTTTCCATCTTCTGAAACCGCCAGATTTCCTCATTGCTCATGGAAACAAAATCCCCCATGAGTTTGTGGTTGACTTCATGGAGAAAATTGGAAACGGCGGTCTTTGCTTCCCTGCGAAATTGCTTCATGGTGACTTCCTGCTCATTGACAAGCAGCTTGAAGCCGATAAAAAAGCGGTAGTCCACCTGATTTTCCCCTATCATGGAAATGAGGGCTTCGGTCTGTGCGTCAATCTTTGCACAGGCAACGTCCTTTAACTTGCCCGTCACTTCCTGTTTGGAGCGTTCCTGTGCTGCCCGTATGCTGGATTCGGTGCTGATTTGCAGGGCGTGAATCTTCCCGTCCCTGTTCTGGGCGATAAGCTGCCGGAAGGAATCGTGTACCTGATATTTCTGTTCAGGGCTTAAAAAAGAATAGTTGTAGGGAAGCAGCTCATAGTAAGCGAAGCACTCCCCGTCATGGTTGAATACAAGGTTATTTTCGATATACTTAATCGGATATGCCATAAATATCACTCCTTACTGCCGTGATGGGTTGTGCCGGATATTCCTTTTCCAGCTTCACGGGCTTTCCTGCATAGGTCAGTTTCGGGCGTACCAGATATGCCAGTACGGATTTCAGGAAGCCGTAAGGCTTCTTCCCGTCAAAGGTCTTCTGGCACATGAACCAAGTGAGGGCAAAGGGTACGCCGAAGTATTTCAAAAATGCTCCGTCAATGAACGAAAGAGGAGGGAGGTTCCCCAAGAGCATAACCGCAAACACCGACATCACGAACCACGCCATCTGTGTGAACGTGATGGGGAATGGCAGTTTAAAATCATTGATGGAATAGAGTACCTTTTCCACCGACCAGATACTGGTATAGCTTCGTATTTTTTTCATGTTATCCGTCCTTTCTAAAAGATGGGGCAGCAAAAGCCACCCCTGAATCAAAAAAGCCGCCTGTATTTCCTGAAAGAGATACAGACGGGTCTACCGTAAGATTTCATATACGCCGTGGTTTGTGACAACAAAGGTTCCCTCCAATTCCATGTCACGCCCATAGGCGGCATAGTCGATATAGTTTTGTAAGTGTGCCGGAAGTTCCCCAAGTTGTCCGCTTTCTTCCAGATAGCAGCGAGCCACATCCGCCATATCGTCACAGCCGGAATGGCAGATAATATCGTCTTCATGCTCACAGAGTTCTTCGATACTGCCAAAGTAGGATTGCAGCTCCGATAGTTCCTCCTGAATATATTCCGGTAAGTCCTCCACCATCTCACACAGGCGGTTGACTTCCTCAATGGGGGTATATTCGTCAATCGCAAAGGGCAGCTCATAATCATGGATGGCGTATTCCTCATACTCATCATTCAAGCCGATACGTTCCTTGACTTCCTCAAAGTCCACAGGTGGCGTGAACCATGCCCCTACCAGTTCGCCCTCATTGTATTTGCCTAAGTTGGCAATGTAAATCCGCATTTCCTCCAAGTTCCTCCACCTCCTTTTAGCGGTAATAAAAGATACCATTGTCCGTAAACAGGTAGTGTTCACTATTTTCCAGTTCCCGACCAATGGCAGCGTAGTCGATATGGTTCAACAGGTCTGGATGTACTTCTCCAAATAGCTGTACCTCCTGCACCAGATAACGGGCGAGAGCTTCCCCGTCCTGCACCGGATAGCAGCGTATCTGGTCTTTGTGGTCGATAAATTCTGTAAAGCTGGGAAACCACCGCTTTTGTACCACATCCATTTCATAATAGAGGGGCGTTCCCTGCATTTCCTGTACCATCCGGCAAAGGGCGTTGATTTCCCAGAGCCTTGTGTTGCCCTCCAATGGAAACGGCAGCTCATAGTCTTCAATTTCGATTTCTTCCTCACTCTGAACGCCAAGACGTTCCCTGATTTCTTCAAAATCCACAGGACAGGAAAACCATGCCCCAGGGTATTCCTCAAAATCCTCATGGTAAAACCTTGTGGTGTTCAGGATGTAGATTCTCATTTCCTCAATCAGTATCACGTCCTTTCTTTTACTTTTCAAATAAAAAAGCAGCTAATCATTAAAAATGTGGTTAGCTGCTTGATTTTTATTTAGTTGTTTTCAAACTGAATAAAGTTTTTGTAAGAGTCCTCATCAATTTGGGATAAATCATTATGCTTCTCAGTAATTATAGACCTATATTTTTCATATAAATTTTTACATTTCATACGCCAACGTTTATTTCTTGACATATCAGCATTATGCAATAAAACCATTAATATTTCTTCATAATTAAATATTTCAATAAATTGATTAAGTACAGGATGGTTTGGGAAACTTTGAAGTCTTATTAAGGTTTTTTCTAATACATTTATTAATTCTTCAAAAATCATTTGATTCTCAGTGTACATTTCTCTATTTCTGCTATACATACTCATCTGAATATGCTCCATATAGTCAGGAGGAAGGAGCTGCTGTGGGTTAGATAATATAGCACTTTGCTTCCTTAGTAATTGTAAAATTTCTTCAAGGGGATTGTTTTCTTCTGATTCAGTAATGTGTCCTTTTTTATTTTGTGAATCTCCTTTTTGTGAAAATTTGTTGATTAAATCCATAGCCTCAGCTTCTAGTGAATCCCACATTGCATTAAAGGTATTTTCAAGTACTTTGCTATCTAGTGGAGTATCTAACGCTTTATTAATAGATTCAATAAGTTGAAAAAAGTCTGCTCTTTCAAATCTGGTAGCCTGATAACGCGACAATGGTCCTTTTATATCAGATGGCTTAATGTTTACCATTAGAGCTGTGACTTTTGAATCTAGAGATTTTGCGATTGCACCAGCTTCAAAGTTAATCCACGGTGCAGAAGTATTGTCTGATGTAAGACAAATAATGCCATATTTACATTCTGATAATTCAGAAGAAATAGTTTTATCCCAATTATCGCCTTTTTCAATATCCTCAGGTGAAAAAAAGACGTCTACAGATTGAATAATACATGGAATCCATTTTTTCAAAACTTCTGCAATTTGACAGCTTAATTCTCCTGACCAACTAACAAATACTTTCATAATAAACTTCCCCTTTACAAAACATTTTTTGATAAATTTAGACAAATTATATTAATGAGATTATAACATAAAAATGTTTTGACGTATAGAGAAGATGTTATAGAGAGAAATGTTTATCGTAGTAAACTATGCACCGATAATCTTATTGAACAGTTCCAGTAAGATGTCCTTTACACCGTCCGCATTGAAGACCAGACCGACCGCTACAAGGGACACTACTAAAAAGCCGATAAGTTTGGAAAATTCCCTCTTAAATCCGAGGTACAGTCCAATCACCACGATTGCCAGCAGCACAAGGGACTGGGCGTTGGATAAAAACCAGTTGTAAAGATTCTGTCCGAAATTCATAAAAGCTCCTTTCTTTCCTGTAAGAGTTCTTAGGTTCCAAGATTGCCGCCGTTAAAGCACCACCTCCTTTGCAGCGGCGGCTTGCTGCTTCAGGATTTTTTCGTGTTTCTCCGTCAGTTTGGCATGGGTGATGATGTCATGGACAATCTGGGTGTGGTTCATCTTATCCAGACGGAGAGCCAGCTTTAACGTGGGTGCTACCTGATGGGAGAGCCAGTGCAGGGTGCGTTCAAAGGAATAGGGCTCCGGTTTGGTTGTCAGTTTCAGGATTCCTCTGTGTTCCCCGATAAACCACGCCCATTCCTCATTGATACGCCAGTCAGAACGGGGCTTCGTATCGTCCCTGTCCACGAACCGGACATAGCGGTTGATGATTTGAAAGGCTGTCCGTTCTGGATTGTCATGTTCTAACAGGTCACGGATGGCGTAAAAGGCACGCTCATTTTTCAGCCGGATTTCAAAGCGGTTCTTTACCTCTGCGTCCGCAATGGGAATATCATGCTTTTTGTACTGCTCATAGTCTTTTTCATAAATGCAGAAGTACACCTCACTTTGGAGGGAACCGATATACAGGGTGTTCCCCATACATTCTTTTTCCTCACGCCGTACCAGTTCGCCGCTGCGGTAGCTTTTAAAGCTGCGGAAGACCGAGATACATTCCTCATTCCGGCACTTCTCTGTCAGATGGGGAATGTTCAGGATTCCCGTTTTGTCATTGATGGCGAGGTCAAGCCGCTTCATCACGCCGTCCTCCATGAGAACATCCATGAAAAATTCATACCAGCTCCGTTCCTGTGCCAGCAGATAGCTTTCAAACTGGCGGCAGCCACGCCCTTTCAGTTCGAGCAGCACCCCTTTTTCCAGTTCCGGCGATACCAGAACGAAAATATCACCCAGATAGTAATGCTCTGTGTAAGAGTAGAAGCCGTAGTCTTCATGGATAAAGTAGGGAAGTTTTAGCCGCAGCACGTCTTCCACGATATGTTTTACATCCGTAGTGGGAAAACGAATCCGCACATAGTCAAAGAGCATTTCAAGAGGAGCGTCTGGATTGAAGCGTTCCAGAGCTTCCGTGATGGTTTCCTGTAATGCTTCGGATGGGTGAGCCTTGCCCGTTTCAATATCGCTCAGGTACGGACGGGTGATTCCGGCAGCTAGGGCAAGTTTCTGTTGTGAGATACCGTAAACTTCCCGTTTCTCTTTGATGTCCCGTACCCATGTTTTTTCATTCAGTGAAAATCCCTCCTGTCTAAAAAAATAATCTCTCGGAATCTCTAAGCCAGTAAATATAAGGCTTTCAGATTCCTTTTTTATTAAAATCCCCCACTTTTTTTGCCAAAAACACTTGACAAATCCATCGAAAAATGCGGCGCTTCGCGCCTAT
>SKEA01000581.1_pt1 | contig 33020 bp, 35 predicted proteins | sample 4826601 | NCBI WGS metagenome assembly SKEA01 (sample SAMN11008821, study PRJNA524170) | human gut metagenome | biome: Human fecal sample; material: Feces; isolation source: fecal sample from pouch patient p13, p53 | host: Homo sapiens | place: Israel: Tel-Aviv | collected 2016-07-06 | reverse complement strand
TTGGGAATGTAAATTCCCGCCTGCAATGCGCATTCTAATACACATTTATGCTCCGGCACTTCCAACCGGATGCCATCAATTATAATTTCAGCCATATTTCCCTCCCCAACCAATCGTTTTCTGTACGTCTTTTATCTACACACAATATAGCATTTTCTATCCTGGCTCTCAACTTTGATATTTCCTCTTTATTGCGGAAATATATTTATTCAAGTACGCCTCTGCGTACTTGCTGCGAGGCGCGTGTCATGCTCTGCATGACAAAGCACATCTGCGCGCCTCTGCAATCCGCCGGAGGCTTTATCTTGAAAGCGGAAGATTTATCCGATTACAAGATAAAAGGACTGTTGTATTGCTTAAAACGTGCCCGGCAAAACAACAGCCCTGATTTCTGCTTACTATTTTAAGTTTATTCTGATTCCAGGATAAAATCAGCCAGTTCACCAACTGTAGGATATTTTCCAATGTCGCCCAGAGAGAGAACCACATCTGTCTCATTCTCGATCAATGCGCATAAGGAAACTCTCTGCAGGGATTTTGTTCCGAACTCCTCGGGGATATTGGTGGATTCCGATATTCCGGCCGCATCTGCACGATAAGTCTGTGCCACACAATCAACAATAAATTTAATCATTTCATCTCTAACTAATAAGCGAAAATAGTCCATTTCTTTACAATCATCAATAATGGTAAACTCTAACTTTCGCTTATTGCCACCAGTTGGTGCATATTGAATACTCCCCATTAATTCTTTTATAATTTTTTTAGCTAATTCATCCTTGTCTATTTCTTTATCTTCACTTATATTTTCACAAGAGCTATTTTTAATTTTTTTCTTTTCTTCTACAGCTTCTACAAATTTATAAAATGTGGCACCAATATGTTTACATATATATGTAGAATTAAAATCACAGTTATTTTCAAAATCAATACAATTACACTCTGTATATATTAAATCTCCCTTTTTTATGTCAAAAGATAAGTTAATATTATAGACATTAATATCATTTTCTGACATCACTTTACCATAAATATCTAAAGACCCATATTCTCTATCTGCCATAGACTTAACATCTAACACTAATCCTTCCTTATAACATCTCATCCCTCTACTTAGACGATTATTTGTATCTTTTTTTATTATTAAAGTATTTAATTGTATTACGTCCAATTTTTCCACCTCATTAAATGAAACTATTTATTTTATAAATACCTTTTAGTATTTTTTATAAGTAAATTTAAACTATTCGTAAAAAATCACTAATAAGTATTTTACCACACTAATCCCCTATTCTTAAAATAAAAAATAATCTATCGAATTAATATTATCCAATAGATTATTTTTATCCATATTTTTCAATTTATAATATCTCTTTATATTGCTCTTCCTTAAATCCTACCAATACCTTATCTTCACATATTAAAAGTGGTCTTTTAACAAGTTTTCCATCTGTAGCAAGCAATTTAATCATTTCTTCTCTAGACATATCTTTTATTTTATCTTTTAGTTTCATTTCCTTATATAACACACCTGAAGTATTAAAGAATTTTTTAATTTCTAATCCACTTAAATTTATCCATTTTTCTAACTCTTCTACTGTAGGATTATCTATAGTTATATCTCTATCATTAAAAGTTACATTGTTTTCTTGTAAAAATTTCTTAGCTTTTCTACAAGTAGTACATTTAGGATATTGTAAAAATAACTTTTCCATAATTATCTCCTTTTAAATTATTTTTTATAATTCTATCATAATTATTATATAATAGTAAATATTATCCCTTAATTTTTTCTAAATAATGATTTATTTTTTAATATTTATATAATAAATACAATATTACTTTTATGTTAATACACACTTATAAATTATAACTTTAAGGAGTGAGCATTATGGATAATTCATATTCTATTAACAATAATTCATTTATTGCTATTAATAATTTAATAAACAAAAGAGATTTTGATACAGCTGAAGTTTTATTAAATTCCTATATAGAAAGAAATGCTGATTATCACTATCTTTATAGCATTTTACTAGAAAAAAAAGCTTGGTTTGATGAATCTTTAAAACATCTAAAAATAGCTATTTCTCTTTCTCCTAACAATATTTTATATAAAGAAAGATTAATTACTTTCATGGGTAGACATAGACATTACTCTGATGATTACTATCACAATGGCTATAGAAGACGTAATAGAGGTTGTGCTTGTTGCTGCTGTGATGACTGTTGTGACTGTGGTAATTTTAGCTGTTGTGATTTAATATGCTTAGATCAATGTTGTGAATGTATGGGTGGAGATTTAATTGATTGTATTTAATATTAAATTCTATTTTTTATATGAATCACTTATTTAGATTACTCTGAATATATTATAATAATTCAATAATCTTTTCTAAGGAGATTTGTTTATGAACCCTTATAAAGTGCTTGGCATAAGACCAAATGCTTCATTGGATGAAATTAAAGACGCTTATGAATCATTAGCAAACACCTATAGTATAAATGATTTTAATAGTTCTCTTGAAGAACCACTTGCGGAGGATAAACTTTCAGAAATAAACGAAGCTTATACAATTTTAAATAATAATTTTAAGTATAAGAATATAAGAAATTTAATTGAAAATAAACAATTTTTATCAGCTGAAACAGAACTTAATCTAATATCTGATAAAAACTCACCTGAATGGAATTATCTACAAGGTTTTGTATTACTAAAAAAAGGCTGGTTCCAAGCTGGTGTAAATCATTTAAAAACAGCTGCAGAATTAAATCCTAATAATGAGGAGTACCAAGAAGCTTTAATGATACTTGTCAAAAAAGTTAGAAAGATGAAAGCAAATTACGCTAAAGCAATGCAATATAACAGTGCTAATAATAACAACAATATGTGTGGTGGCGGTGGTCAAACAAATAACATGTGTGGTGGTTCTGGCAGCGGTGGTGGAATAGATCCTAATACTTTAAATATGTTTATGAACAATAGTGCTGGCAACCCTATGGGTGGTGCTAATCCTATGGGTGCTTCTAATCCTATGGGTGGTGCTAATCCTACTGATGGCATGAATACCTCTAACAACGCTAACCCTATGGGCAATATTGCCAATATGATGGGTGGCATGGGCGGTATGGGTGGTGGTAATCCTATGCAAAATATGCTTATGCAAAGCTTGATGGGTGGCGGAAATGGAATGAATATGTGTGGTAATTCTGGTGGCGGTGGTATGTGCTAGTATCTATTTAAATATACTTTTTATCTTAATAAAGGAGAAGTTTAATGTTTGGCTATGTTACACCTCTTAAAAGTGAACTAAAGTTTAAAGAGTTTGAATACTTTAGAAGCTATTATTGTGGGTTATGTAATGAAATTAAAAGAGAATATGGTAATATTCCAAGATTTTGTTTAAATTACGATTTAACATTTATAGGATTTTTATTAGATGGTCTTTACAGTAATCCACTAATTTTCGATTCCATTAAATGTTTACGACACCCTAGCAAGAACATTATAATAACAAAACAAACAAATGCTTTAAATTATTGTGCTAATTTAAGTATACTTCTTTTTGATTATAAACTAACGGATAACATAAAGGATGACAAAAGTGTAAAAAGTAAACTTTTTAAATTTCTCCTTTCTTCATCTTCTAAAAAAAGCTTGCTTGAATTAAAAGATATTTCTGATAAAATATCAAATAATATAGACATTTTATCAAACCTTGAAAAGTCAAAAAGTATTTCTTCTTTAGACGAAATCACTCATCCCTTTAGCGATATAATGGGAAAAATTTTAAGTGAATTTCCTTATAAGTTTGAAGAGGATTCTGATATATTACGTGAAAATCTATATACCCTTGGATATTTTATTGGAAAATGGATTTATTTAATAGATGCTCTTGATGATTTGAAAGATGATCTTAATACTAATAATTTTAACCCTTATGATGTATTATTCAACTCAAATTCATTAAACTTTGATGAATTAATTTTGTCCTGTATTAATGAAATTGACTTCTATATTTCAAATTGTCTTGTAAATTGCAGCGATTTTCTTAAAGTTATTCCATTTAAAAAACATTATAGTATTATTGACAATGTGATAAATTTAGGAATGATAAATAAATACTATGAAATTTTAAATAAAATACCTTCTATAGAGAACAATAAAATAAATACCGGTAGCTAAAAAGCTACCAGTATTTATTTTATTTACTATATGCTGTTATATCTCTCTTTGTCTCTAAAACTGCATTTCCATCTTTGTCAACATCAAATACTGATGTTACTGTAACATTTGTTATTTCACCCTTTAAATTTTCTACCTTTGCAATAAAATAATTTCTTGCTTTTTTATCTATTTTTTGTGGTTCTTCTACTACACTTGTAAATGTTCCCTCTGTTGTTTCAACTACAATTTCTGTTTTTTCATCTTTTGTGCCAAACACATATGAATTATTAGTATTATTATATAAATTAACTCTTATTATTGCTCCATCAAATAGTACAGCCTCTTTTACTAAGTTTAAATTTAATTCTTTTTCTTCACTCATTGGAACATCAAAATTTATACATTCAGTAATACCATCTGGTGAAACTGCCCATCCATCATCTTCTTTTATTACTGCATATATATAATCTTCTGTAGTTTCTTCATTATCTATCACTGCTGAAATAGTCACTACTGCTTTTTTTAGATTTTCATTTACATCTTCTATACTTTTTACTGTTGAAGATTTTATATTTAAATCTTTTCTATTTTTCTTCATTACCTTTATTATTTGATTTGCATCATATCCAATATAATCTATATATTCATTTGAATATAACTTAACCATTTCCTCTACATTATTCTCTAAATTATATGTATTAAATAAATTAATTGCCTCTTCTGCTGTATTAGCTCTAACCATTTCAATCTTCTTCATACATCCAAAAGATAAAAAAACAAAAATAGATAAAATACCTAATATCCCAGATATTTTGAATATTTTTTTCATAAAACTTCCTCACAATCTATAATTTCTCTCAATAAGTATATATCATATTTTTAAAATTTCATCAATATTTACATAACTTAGTTTTCAAATTATTTAAAACTTCTAATTGATCATCATAGTCTTTTATTACACCTTTTATATCATTCATTACGCTTTCTTCCATATTTTTATGTTCTTCCATAAATTTATTTGTATTTTTTATTCCCATATTCATAGCTTTTATTGCATGTTCACATACTTCAGTATCGGTATCAACGGATATAAGCTTTATTTTTTCAAATGCTTCTGCTATATTGCCTCTTATCCCTAATGAGTCACTTGCATTTCCTCCTAACTCTTCTATTCTATGAGTTATAGCTTCTTCATGCCTTTTAAATGATTCTATAATTTCTCGTAAACTACTTTTAAGTTCCAAATTTTGTGCTTTATCTAAATACTCCTTAAAGGTAGCTCCTCCCATATGAATTCCTGTTAAAAACTTATTTAATTCTTTAATTATTTTTTCACTCATTTTTATCACCTCTAACCTTTTACATTATTTTTCCCAGCTTTAAAAATAATATTTATAAAAATTTAAAAGCTATGCAAAATATTTTACATAGCTTTTAAACTAATCTATATCCTTAATGTAGAATCCCTTATTATAAACTTCTTTATCATATTTAATTTCAAGATTATTGCAAGCTCTAATGTCTTTTGTATTTACGACAAACTTAATACCTTCTATTACCTCTTCAACATCTTCATCGCTCTTAAAATCACAATACAATTCATAAGCTGGCCTACCACAACCATAAAAAACCTTTATTCTTATATATTCCTCTGAACTTTCATTTACTAAAGCTTTTAAAGCTTCTTTTGCCTTTTCATCAAATTTTAATTCCATACTACTACTCCTTCTTGGGTAAAATAAATATATTTATATTATATCTAAAATTATTATATATTAAAACACTATAAATATTTATTAACTATATATAAAAATAAGGACTCCTTAGCAAAATAAACTATACTTTACTAAAGAGTCTTTCTTATTCACTATTTACCTAAACCAAATTCGCTATGAAGCAATCTTACTGCTTCTGAAACATTTTCAGTATCAATTAAACACCAAATAGTCATATTAGAATCTGTTGTTTGTAATATTTCAATATTATTACTTGTTAGAGTGTTTATTATTCTTGCCATAACTCCTGGAACTCCATTCATTCCCGCACCAACAATAGCTACAGTACTACAATTTTCAATAGTTGTATACTTAATTTCAGCTTTACTCATAATTTCTGAAAGTTTTTCTTTTTCAGTAGCATCAATAGTGAACATTTGATGTTCTGGGAAAATGTTTATTAAATCCAAACTTATATGGTTTTTAGCTAATAATTCTAAAAGATTTCTATAAGTTCCTTTACCTTTATTATCTGATAATCTTACTCTTACTTGAATTCTATTATTTAAATGAGTTATTCCAGAAATCAATCTCTTTTCATCTTCTGAAACATTACTCTTAATTATAGTACCCTTTGAATCATTCATAGTATTTTTAATAGCTAATGGTACATTTCCTTTTTTAGCTAAGGCAACAGCTTTTGGATGAATAACCTTTGCACCTTGATCAGCTAATTGGAATACCTCATTATATGTCATTTCATTTATAAGAGATGCATCCTCTACCATCCTTGGATCTGCTGTCATTATACCATCAACATCAGTATATATATCTATCTGTTTAGCCTTTAATGCAACTCCTAATATACATGCAGAAGTATCACTTCCACCTCTTCCTAAAGTTGTGAAAAATCCATCTTTAGTAACCCCTTGGAATCCTGTTACTACTGGCACCTTTCCTTCCTCTATAATTTTCATTATATTATGAGTATCCACATCAATAGCTTGTGCATCAGTGTGGACATCATTAGTTATAATTCCAGCTTGCCCTCCAGTTAGTGGAACTGCAGTTATTCCATGCTTATATAAATCATTACATAATACTACTGAACTTATTATCTCTCCACAACACATTAATAAGTCTTGAGCCTTTTTATTATTATCTTTAAAATTATTATCTACAAGTGATAATAGGGTATCTGTTGCATAGGCTTCTCCCATTCTTCCCATTGCTGATACTACTACTACTGGCTTTAATCCACTTTCAATTGCCTTCCCTATTTTATTTATTACTTGTTTTCTTCTTTCCTCTGTAGATACAGATGTTCCTCCGAACTTTTGCACTATTATATTCAAGGAATCTCCCCCTTAAGTTTTTTAAGCTCTCGCTCTTTTTATCTTTCCTTCCTCAGCAGAGATTACTATGACATTAGTTCCAACCTTTGTTACACATTCCCACGGTATTTCAACATATTCTTTGCTACCAAAGAAGCTAAACTTACTTGCACTAATACCAACAACCAGGAATTTAAGATATCCTTCTTCATCAATTATAAAATCAATATTTTGAGCGCTATCATACTTTTCTGCACTTTCTAAATTAAAAATTTCATATCTTTCTAACTCACTTAAGTTTCTAAGTTGACTTTCTGGCTTTTTTTCATAATATTCAAAATCCTTCATAATAATTACCTCCTTGTTATACATAATATTATGCATCCAATAGATAATATATTACTTTACATATACTCTTAAAATCCAAGCAGCGCTTTACTCTCCTTAAATAATATATCAACTATAAGCTAAACTTACAATAGAAATTTTTCATCAGTACAACTCTTATATGCAACTTTAGAGTCATTTATTATTTTATTTAAATTTTCAGCTTCTATTCCTTGACCAACAAAAGCACTACTAATTATTCCTGGCTTAAAGCACCTCTCCAATACATAGTTTATGTCATCACTATCTATTTTGTTAATTCTCTTAATAACATCTTCTTGTGTTTTAATTTTATTTTGTAATAAGAAACATTTTGCATTAGCAAACATTCTAGATGAAGTGCTTTCTAAACCTAATATATAACTTGCTTTAATTTTTTCTTTATTAATTTCTAATAATTCTTTACTTATACCTTTTTTAGCAAAATCATGTAAATGTTCATTAATAACACTTATTGCTTTATCGCAATACTTATTGCTTAATCCTGTATATATATTTAATGTTCCAATACCTAGATAAGGTTGCATATAAGAATAAATACTATAGCATAACCCTAACTCTTCTCTGACTTTTTGGAAAAGTATTGATGATGCACCACCACCAAATATATTATTTAACAATACTAATGAATAAGCCTTATCATCAGCATATGGCAATCCATTTAATCCTAGATTTATATGAACTTGCTCTATTTGTTTTTCTGTATATTTACTATCATGTTTTAATGTAATAGATTCATATGTTGGATTATATATATCATCCTTACTCCACTTTCCAAAATACTCTTCTATAAGCTTTCTTAATTCCTTTTCATCAAACTTTCCACAAATACTAAGTACAGAATTATAAGGAGTATAATGTGTTCTAATATAATCTTTAATATTCTTTCTATTAAATGATTTTATTCTATCAGGTGTTCCTAAAATTGGATATGATAAAGAATCACTTCCAAAGATAGCTTCTGAATGTATTTCATCTAGTACATCTTCTGGATTATCTTGACTCATATTTATTTCTTCAATGACTACACCTTTTTCTTTTTCAATTTCTTCCTCATCAAATTTTGAATTTAATATCATATCAGAAATTACGTCTAAACATAAATCTACATGTGTGTTTAATGCCTTTATATAATAACAAGTAGTTTCCTTACTTGTATAAGCATTAATTTGACCACCTATATTTTCTATTTCTTGTACAATATCTTTTGCACTTCTTTTATCTGTTCCTTTAAAAAACATATGCTCTATAAAATGTGAAATTCCATTTACATCTTTACTTTCATTTCTAGAGCCATTTTGAACCATTACTCCCACACTTATAGAATTAACATGCTCAATATATTCTGTTACAACTCTTAATCCATTATCTAATGTATATAAATTAAACATATTTGCCTCCATTTTTATCGATTTGCTTTTAGTTTATTTTAATCTTATCATATTTATTCTACATAGTAAAAAAAAGAGAATTATTTTAAATTCTCTTTTAACATTTCTATTATTCTGTTACCTCTTCTTGTGGAAGAGCATCTTTTCTTGAAAGGTTAATTCTTCCTTGAGAGTCTATTTCAGTTACCTTAACTAAAATTTCATCTCCAACAGATACAACATCCTCAACCTTTTCTACTCTCTTCTTATCTAATTTAGAAATATGACAAAGTCCCTCTTTATTAGGTAAGATTTCAATAAATGCACCAAATGCAGCTATTTTAGTTACTTTTCCTAAGTAAACTTCACCAGCTTGAACTTCCTTAGTTAATCCTTCGATTATTCTAATAGCTTCGTTTACTCCATCATGATCTGGTGAAGAAACAAATACTGTACCATCTTCTTTTATATCAATCTTAACACCTGTATCAGCTATTATCTTATTAATAACCTTACCACCTGCTCCAATAACATCTCTTATCTTTTCTGGATCAATAGTAATAGTTGATGTTTTTGGTGCAAATTTAGATACTTCTGATTTTGGTGCTGGAATACATTCATTAATTTTATCTAAAATGTGTAATCTAGCTTTTCTTGCATTTTTAATTGCTGTTTCAATTACATTAAAGCTTAACCCCTTAATCTTAGTATCAACTTGAATTGAAGTTATCCCTTCAGTTGTACCTGCTACTTTAAAGTCCATATCACCAAAGAAATCTTCAATTCCTTGAATATCAGTTAAAACTTCTTCTTCAGTTAAATCTTCTGATGTTATAAGTCCCATTGCAATACCTGCTGCTGGTCTCTTTATTGGAACACCTGCATCTAATAATGCTAATGTAGATCCACAAACAGAAGCTTGAGAAGTTGAACCATTTGAACTTAATACTTCTGAAACTAATCTAATTGTATATGGGAATTCTTCTTCTGAAGGAATAAGTGGTTCTAAAGCCCTTTCAGCTAAAGCTCCGTGTCCTATTTCTCTTCTACCTGGCCCTCTTAATGGCTTTACTTCACCAACAGAGTAAGCAGGGAAGTTATAGTGATGCATATATCTCTTAGATTCTGTTTCACCTATACCGTCTATAATTTGAATATCTCCAACAGCACCTAAAGTAGCTACTGTCATAACTTGAGTTAACCCTCTTGTAAATAAACCTGTTCCATGAGTTCTCGGTAATAAGTCAACTTCACATGAAATCTTTCTTATTTCATCAAAGGCTCTTCCATCAGGTCTTCTAGAGTGATTTAAAAGCATATCTCTTACTACTTCTTTTTGCATGTTATAAACTATTTCTTTAGAATCTGCAAATGTATCTGGATATTTTTCTGCAAACTCTTCAGTTATTTTATCGTTTACTACATCCATTGCTGCATTTCTTTCATCTTTATCAGTAATCCACATAGCTTCTTTGATCATTTCGCTAGCAAATTCCTTGATATCTTTTGTAAGCTCTTCATCTGGCTTATAAAGAACAGGCTCATCCTTTTCTTTTCCAAATTTAATCATCGCTTCTTCTTGGAATGCAACTATATCTTGACACTTCTCAAAACCATATTCAATTGCTTTAATCATTGTATCTTCTGGTATTTCATTTCCACCAGCTTCAATCATCATAACTCTTTCTTTAGTTGCACAAACAGTTAATTGAAGAATACTTTCTTCTCTTTCTTTTGAAGTAGGGTTTAAAACAAAATTTCCATCGATTAATCCAACTTGCACTGCTGCAACTGGAGTTGTAAAAGGAATACTTGATAGAGATAATGCCATTGATGCTGCATTAATTGCTAGAATTTCTGGTAAGTTATCTTGTTCTACAGATACAACTGTACAAACCACTTGGACATCATTTCTATATCCCTTAGGGAATAGTGGTCTTAATGGTCTATCTACAGCTCTTCCGAAAAGAATTGCATTTTCTGAAGGTCTACCTTCTCTTTTTATAAATCCACCTGGTATTTTACCAACTGCGTATAATCTTTCTTCATATTCAACACTTAATGGGAAGAAATCTATTCCTTCTCTTGGTTTTTCTGAAGCATTAACATTTGTTAATATTACTGTATCTCCATAGCTCATAAAAATAGCTGCATTTGATAACATTCCAACTCTACCAAATTCAACTTTCATATTTCTACCAGCTATATTTCTTTCTAGTATATTAGTCATTTAATAACCTCCCTTCAGGTTTTACGGTTCTACTAATTTAATTTTTTTAAAATAATAGAGCGGATAAAACCCGCTCTATCAAAGACTATCTTCTTAAGCCTAATTGTGCTATTATAGCTCTGTATCTTTCGATATCTTGTTCAGCTAAGTAATTTAAAAGACCTCTTCTTTGTCCAACCATCATTAAAAGACCTCTTCTTGAGTGGTGGTCTTTCTTGTGAACTTTTAAGTGTCCAGTTAATGAGTTGATTCTTTCAGTTAAAAGAGCGATTTGAACTTCTGGTGAACCAGTGTCTCCTTCGTGTCTTCCGTATTGTTTGATTAATTCTTGCTTTCTTATTGCGTCCATAATGACACCTCCAGTTAATTTATCCCCTATTTCCAGGAAAAGAGAAATCACCCTCAAATCTTAGAAGTAGGTTCTTCATGAAATATTATAGCAAAGTAAGTCTATCTTGTAAACATAATTTATAATTTTAAATTTATTTAGAATTTATTATCTAATAATAAAAATTTATATATTATTTTGCTCTATAACTTCACTATTTTCCTCTGCAAATTTTTTATCTTTTTTTAATTGTTCAATTAATTCATGAATATCATTAAATTTTATTTCATCTCTAATTCTATCAATAAAATAAATATTAATTTCTTTTCCATATATATCATTACTAAAGTCTAAAATATAGGTTTCTACCGTTAATTCTTGCCCATTTACTGTTGGATTATTCCCTACAGAAGTAATTCCTTTAAAAATTTTTTCATTTATTTTTACATTAGTGTAGTATACACCCTTTTTAGGAATAACCTTTTGTTTATTTATTTCTAAATTAGCAGTTGGAAATCCTATAGTTCTACCTAACTTTTTCCCATCTATTACTTTTCCTGAAAGCATATATGGCCTAGATAACATATTAAATGCTTTTCTCACATTTCCATCAACTAATTCTTTCCTAATAGTTGTAGAACTTATTGTTTTACCCTCACTTTTAAAAGGTTCCATTACATATAATTTATATCTATATTCTTCTTCAAACTTTTTTAAAAGCTCAACATTTCCTAAATTTTTATAACCAAACTTAAAATTAAACCCTACTACAATGCCTTTTACATTATAAGTTTTACATAACCAGCTAATAAACTCATCTGGCATCATCTTCATCATTTTTTCATCAAAATCTTGAAATGCCAGTATATCTATTCCTTCTTTTTGTAAAACATTAATCTTCTCTTCATTAGTCATGATTAATTCTATTTTGTTATTACTATTTATAAATCTTCTAGGATGATTTCTGAAAGTAAAAACAATAGATTTACTCTTATTTTCTTTAGCTAAACTTTTAACTTTTCTCACTAATGATAAGTGTCCTAAATGTAATCCATCAAAGCTACCAAGGGCTATATAATTTTTTTTACTTTCTTCATCCAAAGCTTTGTTATCATATATTAGCATTATTGTTTCTCCTATGTGATTAGTAACTTTTCTATTTTAAAGCCAGCATTATTTCTTTCACCTAGGCCTATAAAATTACTATCTTCATCATATACTCTATATAATCTATTATTGATAATATCATCTTTAGTAAATCTATTATCAGCAACTCTAACTCCATTTACAAGAAGTCTTACATACTTTCCATGGACTGTAATTGCTTCATATTTACTTAAGGCTTCTTCCATAGTTACGATATAGTCACCTATATTTTCCTCTGTTAAATCATTAATATTAATTGAACTTTCTTGTGAAAATACAGAAGTTTTTGCTCTGTTCAAGTCAGTCATAGTTGCAAAAACTTCTAACTTTTCTCCTATATCATAACATAGACTTCTTATATAAGTTCCTTTAGAACATGTAACCTTCATAGAAACATAAGGATTGTTTATTTTAATATCTTCAATATTATAGATTTTTATCAATCTACCTTCTCTTTCTACTTCTATTCCTTTTCTAGCTAACTCGTAAAGTCTAACCCCATTTTGCTTTAAAGCTGAATACATAGGTGGAACTTGAGAATATTCTCCTATAAATCCTTTAACTACATCTAATATATCTTCATTCTTTAAATTAGAAGGATCTCTTTCCTCTAAAATTTCGCCTTCTAAATCATAAGTAGTTGTCCTAATTCCTAACTTAAAAGTAACTTCATATACTTTTTCTGAATCCATTATATAATCTATTATTTTAGTTGCTCTTCCAATACATACAGGCAATACCCCTGTTGCTTCTGGATCTAATGTGCCAGTATGCCCAACCTTTCCTGTTTTAGCTACTTTTTTTACTACTCTGACAACATCAAAAGATGACATTCCCTTTGGTTTAAAGATATTTAAAATTCCATTCATATCTTACAACTCTTTCTGTATTTCATTTAATATTTCATATTTAGCTTCTTCCATTGACATATTTTTAATTTTTATACCAGATGCTCTTATGTGACCACCACCACCAAAAACTTCTGCTATTTTTCTTACATCAACATAACTCTTTGCTCTAAGACTAGCTTTTACACCATCTTCAACTTCTTTTAATAATAATGTCACTTCAACACCTTTAATTTGAAGTCCATAAGAAATTATATCTGATGTATCTCCTACATCAATTCCTAAATCTGATGTAAAGTTTTTATCTATTTCTAACAATGCAACTTTTCCATTTAAAATAAGTTGCATACTGCTTAATGCTTTTCCAATTAACTTTATTCTACTAAAATCCTTATTATCAAAAAGACTCTGATAAATAAAAGTATTATCTACACCTATTTTCTTTAATACTGCAGATATTTTATGTGTTCTTTCTGTTACGTTAGAATGTCTATATGCACCTGTATCAGTTACTATTGAAGTATACATACAAGTTCCTATATCTTTTATAACGATATCTTCTTTTTCAAAACTTATTCCCATTAAATTTAATAATTCAAATACTATTTCTGCTGTTGCAGCTGCATTTGAGTCTATATAATTAATATCACCATATTTATCATTTGATAGATGATGATCTATATTTACTATTGTGCCAGTGAATTCTTTTAAATTTGCACTTACTCTCTCTAAGTTTCCACAATCAAGCACCACTACAATATCAGTTTCATCTACAGGCCCTGTAATTTCTCCTGTAATTTCATCTGATCCCTTTAGAAATTTTAAATTTTCTGATAAAGTATCCTTTGATATTATGTAACAATCCTTGTTTAAACTTTTTAAAGCGTTAAAAAGTGCAAGAACACTACCTACTGCATCACCATCAGGTGATACATGATAGGTAATGCCTATTTTTTTACTTTCTAATATAAACTTTGCAATTTGACTTAATGTCATATTACTTATCTTTTACCTTTTGAATTAATTCTTCAATATGCATTCCATAATTTATTGAATCATCAAGTTCAAATATTATTTGAGGATTGTATCTTAAATTAATTCTTTGACCTATTTCTCTTCTAATATATCCACTAGCATTTTTTAGAGCAATAAATGTATTGTTCTTTTCTTCATCATCTTTTCCAAATATACTTACAAATACCTTTGCATATCTTAAATCTTTAGTTACCTTTACGTCAGTAACTGATACCATGGCAGTAAGTCTTGGATCTTTTATTTCATTTCTTATTATAGTACTAATTTCTCTTTTTACTTCTTCGTTTATTCTTCCGCCTCTATAGTTAGCCATTCAAAACACCTCTTAAAGCTCTTTTCTTTTAATAGCTTCCATTGTAAATGATTCTATAATATCGCCTTCTTTAAGATCGTTGAACTTTTCAATACTTAAGCCACATTCATAGCCCTTAGCTACTTCTTTAGCATCATCTTTAAATCTCTTTAATGAAGCTAATGTTGATTCAAATATTACGATACCATCTCTAATTACTCTAACTTCAGAATTTCTTACAATTTTACCATCTATAACATAGCATCCTGCTATAGTTCCTACATTTGAAATCTTGTATGTCATTCTTACTTCTGCTTTACCATTTACAACTTCTTTATATTCTGGTTCAAGCATACCAATCATAGCTGACTTAACATCTTCAATTGCATCATATATTATTCTATATGTTTTTATTTCAATGCTTTCCTTTTCTGATTGAGCTGTTGCATTTCCATCTGGTCTTACATTAAACCCAATTATTAAAGCATTTGAAGCTGCAGCAAGTGTAACATCTGTTTCTGTTATAGCTCCAACAGCACCATGTATTACTCTAACCTTAACATCATCAGTAGATAACTTTTCTAAAGATTGTCTTATTGCTTCAACTGAACCTTGAACGTCAGCTTTAACAACTATAGCTAATTCCTTAACTTTACCTTCTTGAATTTGGCTATATAAATCTTCTAAAGATACTCTGTTAGACGCTTGGTGACTATCAGCCTTAATTTTTTGCTTTCTTAAATCAGCCATATTTCTTGCAGTCTTTTCATCTTTGCAAACTATAAACCTATCACCAGCAGCTGGTACTTCTGAAAGACCTAATATTTCAACTGGAATAGATGGTCCAGCACTCTTTATCTTCTTTCCTCTATCATCAAACATAGCTCTTATTCTACCATAAGTTGAACCAACTAAAATAGAATCTCCTACGTTTAAAGTACCATTTTGAATAAGTAGTGATGCAACAGCTCCTCTACCCTTATCTAATTTAGCTTCAATTACAGTACCCTTAGCTTTTCTATTTGGATCAGCTTGTAATTCTTGCATTTCAGCTGTTAATAGTACCATTTCTAATAAACTTTCTAGATTTTCACCAGTCTTAGCTGAAACTGGAACACAAATAGTATCTCCACCCCAGTCTTCCGAAACTAATCCATGCTCAGTTAATTCTTGTTTAACTCTATCAACATTTGCACCTGGTCTATCAATTTTATTTATTGCAACAATCATAGGAACATCTGCAGCTTTGCAGTGGTTAATTGCTTCCTTTGTTTGTGGCATTATACCGTCATCTGCAGCAACAACTAATATAACTATATCAGTAACTTGTGCTCCTCTAGCTCTCATTGCAGTGAAGGCTTCATGTCCTGGAGTATCTAAGAAAGTAATCTTTTCTCCATTTAAAGAAACTGTATAAGCACCTATATGTTGAGTTATTCCACCAGCTTCACTAGCAGTAACCTTTGCATGTCTTATAGCATCTAAAAGTGATGTTTTACCATGGTCAACATGCCCCATAATTGTTACTATTGGAGGTCTCTTGACTAAGTTTTCTTCAACAACATCAACTTCTTCTTCAAATTCCTCTAGCTCAGTTTCTGCTTCTTTCTTTTCAACTAAAACTTCATATTTTTCACAAAGTTTTTCAGCAGTAGAGAAATCTATTTCTTGGTTAACACCAGCCATTACACCTAAGAATATTAAATTCTTAATAACATCATTTGTTGGCTTACCAAGCTTTTCACATAATTCTTTAACTGTTATTGTTTCACCAATCTCAATTACTCCACATGCAGCTTCAGCATTTCTTTCAACTTCTTCTTGCTCTAACTCTTTCTTAGTCTTTTTCTTTTTTCTTACACCTTTATTAAGTGATTCAGCAAGTTCTTCTTCGTATTCATCAACTAAACTCTTCTTACCTTCACTCTCACTATTATCACCTAATAGTTCTTTTATTAGTGTTGCATCTTCATCTTCTATTACACTCATATGATTTTTGACTTCAACACCAAATTCTTCCATTAATAAATTTATTAAATCTTTTGAGCTAACATTAAGCTCCTTTGCCAATTCATATACTCTAATCTTTGACAATAAAATCACCCCCGGTTAATTTCTTCCTTCTTCATTTTTGTACAAGGATATTAATTTTTCAGCCATATTTTTATCTACCACAGCTAAAACTTTTAGTTCCTCTCTTCCAATTGGGTTACCTAGTTGTTCTTTCGAAAAGTCTTCTATAAGAGGAATTCCTTTTTCAGCACAATGATTTCTAAACTTCTTTTTTGTACTATTAGAAGCATCATTACTTAGTATTACAAGATAAAAACTACGTCTGTTGCGTTGTTCATCACATTTGCTATACCCTTCTATTAAATTCCCTGATCTTTTAGCAAGACCTAAAAAATTAAAAAACTTATTCATTAACTATCTCTTCCCTTAATCTGTTGTATATTTGTTCATCTATTGCAACATCAAGGTTTCTACTTAATCTTTTTGCTTTAAATGCTTTTTCTAAACACTCAATACTTTTACAAATATAAGCGCCTCTACCTGCTTTTTTTCCTGTTAAGTCAACAGAAACTTCACCTTCTTGGCTTTTTACAACTCTAATTAGTTCCTTCTTAGGCTTCATTTCCATACAACCTGTGCACATTCTTAAAGGTATTTTCTTTACTTTCATAAAAAAATCCCCCTTATTACTCTATAGCTTCAGCTTGTGACTTACTCTTTATGTCAATTTTCCAATTAGTTAGCTTAGCAGCTAATCTTACATTTTGCCCCTCTTTACCAATTGCAAGTGATAATTGGTTATCTTCAACAATAACCTTAGCTGACTTTGAATCTTCATCAACTGTAACGCTCACAACCTTAGCAGGGCTTAAAGAACTTGCTATAAATTCTTCTGGGTTTTTGCTCCATTTAATTATATCTATTTTTTCACCCTTAAGTTCATTTACTATATTTTGAACTCTTGCACCCTTAGGACCAACACAAGATCCCATAGGATCAACATTTTCATCATGTGATACTACTGCAATTTTACTTCTTGATCCAGCTTCTCTTGATATGCTCTTTATTTCAACAATTCCTTCATATATTTCTGGAACTTCTAATTCAAATAATCTTTTAACTAATCCTGGATGTGTTCTAGATACTATTATCTGAGCACCTTTAGAAGTGTTTTTTACTTCTACAACATATAATTTAATTTTTTCATTAAATTTATACTTTTCTCTTGGAATTTGTTCATTTGGTCCAATTGCTGTTTCAAGTTTTCCAATATTAACAAAAACATTTCCTTTATCTTCTCTTAAAACTGTTCCTGTTATAATATCATATTCTTTTTCTTTATATTCATTATATATGATACTTCTTTCGGCTTCTCTTATTCTTTGAGTTACTACTCCTTTTGCAAGTTGTGCTGCAACTCTTCCAAAATTCTTTGGAGTAACTTCAAAATCAACTACATCATCTAAATCATATGTAGGTTTTATTTCTTGTGCTTCTTCTAATGCAATTTCAGTAACATTATCAAAGACCTCTTCAACAACAATTTTTTGAGAATAAACATGTATTTCTCCATTTTCTCTATCAATTGTTACTTTTACGTTTTGTGCTGAAGATGTTGGTCCTGCATAATTTTTCTTATAAGCTGCAACTAATGCATCCTCAATTGTTGTAAATAATAAATCTTCACTAATCCCTTTATCTTTTACTATTTCTTTAAGAGCACCTATAAACTCTTGGTTCATCTTAAATACCCTCCTTACTATATTTCCCCTTCAATATTTGCACTTTTGATTTTTTCCTTTGGTATGCTTATTAAAGTGTCTGTTTCAACTATTATATTTTCTTCATTTACTTCTTTTAAAATACCTTTAATACTTTTCTTTCCATCGATAGCTTTTGTAAGTTTAACCATTACTTCTCTACCTACAAATCTCTTATAATGAGCTTCAGTAAATAATGTTCTATTTAAACCTGGTGATGAAACTTCTAGGAAATAAGCTTCTGGTATAGGATCTTTTTCATCCATAAGGTCACTTACTCTTCTTGAAAGAGCTTCACAATCACTTAAAGTGATACCGCCTTCTTTTTCTATATATATTCTTAAATAATATTCTCCGTTTTCCTTAACATATTCAACATGATATATTTCATAGTTAAGTTCATCTGATATGGGTTTAACCATTTCATGAATTTGAGTAACTAAGGCATCATTCTTCATAATTATCCTCCTTTGCAATATTCAGTTTTTAGGTAATTTAAAAAATAGATATGTAAAAACGCAACTAAAAAGTAGTTGCGTTCAAATAGAAAGAGCGGGAACAAGCCCCACTCTTCATTTTCTAGCTATTAGTAAATTACTTCTTAATATATATTATCATACTTTACTAATAAATACAAGGGGCTATAGCAACATTTAACTTTCCCATTTAAAACTTGCCCAAATTTGTATTTTTTTATTCAATATAAAAACTTCTTTAGTTATATTATTTATACAACTTTATAAGTTCATCAAAAGCTTTTAGAGATCTTTCAATCTTATCATAAGATATACAATAAGATAATCTAAAATATCCCGGACATCCAAAAGTTTTTCCTGGTACTGCTAATATATTAAACTTTTTAGCATCCTCACAAAACTTAATATCATCTTCTATTGGTGATCTTGGGAAAAGATAAAATGCTCCATCTGGTTTTAGACACTCAAATCCTATAGAAACTAAATGATTGTATAATAAATCCCTATTTTTCTTATAAATGTTAACATCAACTTCTAACTTTAAACTTTCTTTTATTACTCTTTGGAAAAGCGAAGGTGCATTAACAAATCCTAAAATTCTATTTGCTATATTTAAAGCTGATGTTATTTCATCAAAAGTATTCATTTTAGGATTAACTACAATATACCCTATTCTTTCACCTGGCAGCGATAATGATTTACTATATGAATATCCTATAAATGAATTATTATAGTAATTTAATATACAAGACACTTTAGTATTATCATAAATAATTTCTCTATATGGTTCATCTGAAATTAAATAAATATCTTTATTAAATTCCAATTCTTTCTCTCTTAATATATTAGATAATTCTTTTATTGTCTCTTCACTATATATAACTCCACTTGGATTATTAGGAGAATTAATAATTACAGCTTTAGTCTTATTTGATATTTTATCTTTTAATCCTTCTAAATTTAATTGGAAACTCTTTGTATCTGCTGATACAACAGTTACTACTCCATCAAAATTTTTAACATAATTAACATACTCTCCAAAGAAAGGTGCAAAAACAATAACCTCATCTTCTGGGTCTAAAATACTTTTTAAAATTACATTTAACCCTCCAGCAGCACCACAAGTCATAACTATATTTTCACATTTTAATTCAAGATTATATTCTTCTCCTAAATGATTAGCTATCGCTTCTCTAACATCTTCATATCCAGAGTTATTCATATATCCATGAAGAAAATTTGGTCTTTCCTCATTTACAATTTTATTTATTATCTTTTTAATCTCTTCTGGTGGTTCTACATTAGGATTACCTATACTAAAATCAAAAACATTTTCTTCTCCATATATACTTGCTAGTCGTTTTCCTTCTTCAAACATTTCCCTAATAGTAGAACTATTTAAAACCATAGCTCTCATCTTACTTGAAATCATTTTCTAGCCCCCTTATTTAAAAGTTAATTGAATTTATTTTTTATTACCCCAATAGCTACACCTAATATGCTCACTTCCTTACCCTCTAAATATATCTCACTATATTTAGGATTAGCTGGAATTAACATAGGTTCCTTCCCATTTAGCTTTAAGGTTTTTAAAGTTGCTTCTCCATCTAAGCTAGCAGCAACAATATCATTATTTAATGCAGTATTTTGTCTCTTAATAACAACTAAATCTCCATCATTTATATTTTTTTCAATCATACTATCACCCTTAACATGTAATATGAAAGTTTCCTTTCCTCTTTCTAACCAACTTTTAGGTAAATTAAATTTTTCCTCTACCTTATCATTAATTTCAATAGGATTACCTGCTGCTATATCACTATATACATCAACTTCAACTAATTCCCCTTCATTAAATATAGTATTATCCTCTAAATAAATTTCTTTCTTAGAAGAAGAACTATCAATATTAAATTCAACTATATTTTTATATTTCAAGTTTACATATTCAAACTTTTCCATATAATTTCTTTCTTCTTTAAACTCCTTCTTAAAAGCAAAACTTCTTCCTTTAAAATCTGCTCCAAGAGTTTTTAATATTCTACCTTTTACTAGCCAACACATTTTATCATTACAAAATTCATTGTTTAAAATAAAAATAAATGATGAATGTGCATGGTTAGAATATATACTCTTTACAAATTCAATTTCACCCTTAGTTAATACCTCTACATCATCTAAAACTATGTGAGTATACTTTTCTTTATATAGTTGTCCATATTTTATAGCAAATGATATTTCATCATAATAATCACAATATCCATTTTCTCTTAATATAGAAGTGTATAATTCCATAAGTCTATATATAGAATCTCTACTATATGAATTTTTTATTAATCTATATTTTCTACCTTTTCTTTCAACATCACTATATTCTTCTCTTGTAAAATTACATGCTTTTATCCACATAATTTCATCATACAAGTCTTCACTTTTAATTTTATTAATAACTTTAGATTTTCTTGCTAAAAATAATAATTCATTGTAAAAGTCTTCTGTTTTTATAAACTTATATGCTTCTTCAAAAGAAATAGTCTTTAAATTTAATTTATTTGCATTTATGTATCTTTCTGAAAAATCTTTTATTAATACCTTTACTAAATTAAACTCAACTCTTTCCTCATCAATACTAAATAATGAATAAAACTCACTTTCTTTGCTTTTTTCTTTATATAAACTTTTACTATTATCTAACTTTTTATCATTTGAAGATAAATATAAAATCTTATCCTCATTATATATACAATAATTATTTTCTAAATTTATAACTCTATGCAAAGCTGCTACTGTCTTTCCTGTTAATGATTTTCCTTTCATCAATGAAAAGCCCATATTTTTATTATTTATAAATCTATTTTGATTTTTCGTCAATTTCATAATTACACCTACTATCATACTTCCCATTATTATAAAGAAAAACCCCAAAGAAAGAACATAACTTTGGAGTTATAAAATAATTTTATTCATTTATTTATAAAAAGTCAATTATTTCTACTTATTTATCACTTAAATATTCATCTATTGCAGCAGCTGCCTTTTTGCCTGCTCCCATTGCTAAAATAACAGTTGCAGCACCTGTAACTGCATCTCCCCCAGCATAAACACCTTCTTTTGTTGTAAGGCCTGTTTCTTCATCAGCAACTATGCATTTCCACTTATTAGTTTCTAAACCTTTAGTTGTTGAAGAAATTAAAGGATTTGGAGATGTTCCAAGAGACATTATGACAGTGTCTACATCCATAACAAACTCTGAATTTTCTTTAACTACTGGTCTTCTTCTTCCAGAAGCATCAGGTTCTCCAAGTTCCATTTTAACACACTTCATTCCTGTAACCCATCCATTTTCATCTGTTAAAATTTCTGTAGGATTAGTTAATACATCAAATATTACGCCTTCCTCTTTTGCATGATGAACTTCCTCAAGTCTTGCTGGTAATTCTGACTCACTTCTTCTATATACAATGTGAGTCTCTGCACCAAGTCTTAACGCTGTTCTAGCAGCATCCATTGCAACATTTCCTCCACCAACTACAGCTACCTTCTTTCCAACTTTAACTGGTGTATGATATTCTTCTTTGAATGCTTTCATTAAGTTTACTCTTGTCAAAAATTCATTTGCTGAAAATACTCCATTTGAATTTTCACCTGGTATTCCCATAAATTTTGGTAGTCCAGCACCTGATCCTATAAATACAGCATCAAACCCTTCATCTTCAATTAATGAATCTATTGTAACTGTTCTTCCTACAACTACATTAGTTTCGATTTTAACTCCTAGTTTTTTAATATTTTCAATTTCAGATTTTACTACTTCTTCCTTTGGTAATCTAAATTCAGGTATACCATATACTAAAACTCCACCTGCTTCATGTAAAGCCTCAAATATAGTAACATCATAACCTTTTTTAGCTAAATCCCCTGCACAAGTAAGTCCTGCTGGTCCTGAACCTATTACAGCTACCTTTTTACCTTTTGATTCTTCTTTATCAGAAAGATCAACGTTATTACACCTTGCCCAATCAGCAGTAAATTTTTCTAGTTTTCCAATAGCAACTGGTTCACCTTTTATTCCTAGCACGCATTTTCCTTCACACTGTGACTCTTGTGGACATACTCTTCCGCAAACAGCTGGTAATGCACTATACTTTGCAATTTCTTTTGCTGCTCCTTCAAAATCACCATCTTTAACATGAGATATAAATCCTGGTATATCTATTGATACTGGACATCCACTTACACATTTTGGATTTTTACATCCTAAACATCTGCTCGCTTCATCTAAAGCCCTTTCCTCATCATATCCTAAACAAACTTCATCAAAGTTTTTTGCTCTTACACTAGCTTCTTGTTCCCTTACAGGTATTCTTTTCATTCTATCTACTACTTTATTCATTACTTATGTCCTCCGCATCCGCAACCTTCTCTATGATGTGTGTCGCCTTCCTCTAATTTTAGGATAGCTCTTCCCTCTTCACTTTTATAAAGAGATTGCCTTCTCATACTTTCATCAAAATTTACAAGATGCCCATCAAACTCTGGACCATCAACACATGCAAATTTAACTTCATCTCCTACTGTAACTCTACAAGCACCACACATACCTGTACCATCAACCATAATAGGATTTAAACTTACAGTGGTTTTTATATTAAGCTCCTTAGTAAGCATTGACATAAACTTCATCATTATCATTGGTCCTATAACAACGGCATGATCATATTTCTTTCCTTTATTATTTACTAAATCTAATAAACAATCTGTAACCCTACCATTAAATCCATAAGACCCATCATCAGTAGATATATATAAATTTTTAGCTACTCTTCTCATTTCTTCTTCTAATATTACTAACTCTTTATTTCTAGCCCCAATAATAACATCAACATCAATATTATTATCATAAAACCATTTTACTTGTGGATAAACAGGTGCTGCACCTACACCTCCAGCTACAAATAAAACATTTTTATTTCTAAGTTCATCTAAGTCTTCATGTACAAATTCACTTGGTTGACCTAATGGCCCAACAAAGTCTTGTACATAATCACCTACTTCAAAGTTAGCAAGCTCTTTTGTAGCGTATCCAACAGTTTGAAAAACTATTGTAACAGTTCCATTCTCTCTATCATAATCGGCAATAGTTAAAGGAATTCTTTCACCTTTATCATTATTCTTTATAATAATGAATTGCCCAGGCTGAGCTGATTTAGCTACTCTTGGAGCCTCAATATCCATTAAATATATGTTTTCCGTTAATAATCTTTTACTTGTTATCTTATACACCTTAATAACCCCCATAATTTTCTTATGTTATATATTTATAACTAAATTTTAAATTTAGAATCTTTATTATAAGTTTAAGAATGCACCTTTAAATTTCTTTACTTAAAAATGCATTCTTAAATCATAAACTATTTATTAAAAATCTACTCTATTTCCATAGAATGTACATGAAAGAAGTTTTTCCATAGTTTCATCATCAATTGTCCTTGGATTAGATCCAGTACATGCATCTAAAACTGCATTATGAGCTATATGTTTAACATTAGCTAAGAAATCTTCTTCAGTTACTCCATATTCTTTCATTGATGATGGAATATTTAATGCTACATTAAATTCATTTATTTTTGCTATTAATGAATCTGTTAGTTCAGCATCTGTATTTCCCTCTAACTTTAACATTCTTGCTACATCTGCATATCTACCTTCACATTCTGTTCTATTATATTGAATTACATATGGTAGGAATATTGCATTTGCACATCCATGTGGAATATGGAATACCGCTCCAACCTTATGAGCCATTGAGTGTACTATTCCTAATAAAGCGTTACTAAATGCCATACCAGCCAAACATTGTGCTTCATGCATTAAGTTTCTAGCTTCTACATCACCTTCAAAAGACTTAACTAAATTTTCATTAACCATATCAATAGCCTTTAAAGCCAATGGATCTGAAAAATTTGATCTTAATGAAGCTGTATATGCCTCTATTGCATGTGTTAATGCATCCATACCAGTATGAGCAACAAGTTTAGCAGGCATTGTTTGCGCTAATTCTGGATCAACTATTGCAATATCTGGAGTTATATTAAAATCAGCTAAAGGATATTTAATCTTAGCTTTATAATCAGTAATTACAGAAAAAGCAGTTACTTCTGTTGCAGTTCCTGAAGTTGATGGTATTGCTACAAATTTAGCCTTTTGTCTTAATTCAGGTAAACCAAAAGGTACAACAGCTTGTTCAAAAGTAAAGTCAGGATACTCATAAAAAATCCACATAGCCTTTGCTGCATCTATTGGTGATCCTCCTCCCATAGCCACTATCCAATCTGGTTCAAAATCCCTCATTACAGCTGCTCCACTCATAACAGTTTCAACTGATGGATCTGGTTCTACTCCTTCTATTAACTTAACTTCTATTCCAGCTTCCTTTAAATAACTTTCTACTTTATCTAGAAACCCAAATCTTTTCATTGAGCCTCCACCTACAACTACTACAGCTCTTTTTCCTTTTAAAGTTTTTAATACTTCTAAAGAACCTTTCCCATGATAAATATCTCTTGGTAATGTAAATCTCGCCATATTCTTCTCCTCCTCAAAATCTTTAATCAATACACATTTATACTATATTTTTAATATATTACTTAATTAGTAATATAAATTAATTATACCATAATATTACTAAATTAAAATATATTTTTATACATAAAAAGATACCTAAAGACAACTTTCATAAAAAGTTAATCTTTAGGTACCTTTTTTGTATTTTATTTTTTTCCTTTATTTTCTTCCTTGTATTTTTTAGAATTATTATCAAGAGCTTCTATTATTTCATCAACTTTTTTCCAATTTGCAAGAGTTGCACCAGCAGCTAACATATGACCGCCTCCTCCAAAGATAGATGCAATATCATTAACTCTAGGTCCATTAGATCTAAACTCACAAAAAATCGAACCATCTTCTTTTTCTACAAAGAAATTCCAATTATTTATTCCCGAAGTGTCTTGAAGAGCATTCACCATTCTTGCAGCTTTTATTGGCTCTAAACCATATTTTTTAACTATTTCATTTTTTACTTTTAAATATGCCATTCCATTTTCAGTAGTTACATAGTTACTATAAATATATCCTAAGAATTTTAACTCTGTTTCTTCTCTTTTATACATATTTGCATAAACTTCTTTTGTTTCTAAGTCAAAAGTAATTTTAGATAGCTTTTCAAATAAATTAGTTGGATTATCTATATATAAAAACCTTCCTGTATCTCCAACTATACCTGTAAATAAAGCACGTCTTCCTTCTTTATCTATTTTTAATTTATCTTCATTAGCTAAATATAAATCTAAAATCATTTCACTACAAGAAGAATAATTTGTATCTACCCATGTTAAATTTTCAAATGGATCGTCAAAAGGTTTATGATGATCAATTTTAATTATATAACCACAGTTATTAAATGATTGATTGTCAACTCTTTCTTTATTGGCTACATCTACTATAATAGCTAATGAATCTTTATTTAATTCAATTTCTTCATCCATAACATTTATATATTCTAATTTTTTTAAATGTTCACCTAATAATACTACCTTTTTATTAGGATGTGTATTTTCTATTATACTTTTCAGAGCCGTTTGTGAACTATAAGAATCTGGATCTGGAAAAACATGACGATATATCGCTATAGTATCATATTCTTCAATTTTCTTTATTATATTTTTAATTAGTTCTTCCTTCATTTTTAATACCTCCTAAAAATAAAACTTAAATGTTTAATAAAAAAATCCCCCACTTAGCTAAGCTAAGCAGGGTATAAATAAAATTATACATTTTTATGTATTATTGACGGCTTATTGAAGTTTCAACTTGTGAATTCATTTCTTCTAACATAGCATCAACATCATCTGAAGCTCCAGTAACATAAGATGCATATTTTTCTTCTGCAACTGTTCTTGCTGATTGAGCATTATTTACTGCAGGAGTAAAGTAAGCGAAATTTAATGACTCCTTAGCTACCTCGTAAATTTTACCGTATAAAGAATTGCTATCAGCTAATACTTCTTGAATTATAGTTGAATCTTGAGCTGATTTTCTAACTGGTAAATAACCAGTAGCTGTTGCAAACTTAGCTGTATTTTCAGTATTAGTTGCAAATTTAATAAATTCATAAGCAGCATATTGAGCTTCTGAAGAAACATCGTTAGTTACAAATAAAGAAGCACCTTGTTGGATAACAGCTTTATTTTTTCCTTCAAAATGAGGAACTTCTACTACAGCAATTTCAAAAGCACCATTAGTGTTTATGTGAGCAAATCCAGCTGAAGATCCTTGATAAGCTAAAAGCTTTTGATTTGAGAATGGTCCTGATAAGAATTTATCTTCACCAGGTACTCTAAATGCACCACTTTGAGTATTTTCTCTAAAGAATTGCATAAACTCTTTAGACCAATCGTTAACAACATTTATTTTTCCATCTAATTGAACAAAGTCTTTTCCATCTGCTTTTAATGATGAAATAAATGCATTTGAGCTTGAGTCAAATCCAAATCCTGCTATTCCTAATTCAGTTTGACATTTTTCTGATATTTCTGCTAACTTTTCAAAAGTTAAATCTTTTAAATCATCTACAGTATATCCTAATTGTTCTAATAAAGTCTTATTAACATATAAAACTTCTGTAGATTTAGTCATTGGAAGTCCATATATTTTATTTTCTCCCCATTGTGATAACTCATTAATAAAATCTGAAATAAAGTCATTCTTTAGGTCTTCTGACATTCCTACAGTTTCGTTCTCAACATATGGTGTTAAATCTACAACCTTATTATCATTAATAAGACCTGTAGCTGCATCTGGATAAACATTAACTATAGCTGGTAAAGTATTTGATTGTGACGCAGCTATAACCTTTTTATTTAAGTCAGCAATGCTACCTTGAGCAGAGGCTTTAACTGTTATTCCTTGAGTATTTGTGCTGTTAAAATCGTCAATTATACTTTGTAGAACTTCTACCTGTTTCCCATTCATATAGTGCCACATTTCAATTGTTATTGGTTCTTGTAATTCTGTAACGATATTATCGCTTGATGAATTACTTTTTGTACATCCTGTTAATGCTGTAACTGCAACTACTGCAGTCATTAAAGATGCTAATAATCTTCTTTTCATTTGCTTCACCTCTAAAACCTAATAATTTATATATATATCTAAGAAAAGATGACTAAAAGATAAAGTATTAAATTTTCATATATACATAATTAAAGCATTTACAACAACTTTCATAATAAATAATTAAAGCATTAATATTTTAACTTCTAATTCAAACTTTTCTTATATATCTAACTATTTATATTATCCCTTTATTCCACCAATAGATATACCATTCATAATCTTCTTGTGTAAGAACATATAAATTACAACTATTGGCATTGTAATTATTGTAGATGCAGCCATTAATAATTCGTATCTATTTCCTACATCTGATTGGAATGCAGTTAATCCATTAGCAAGTAATCTCATATTATCACTATTTGTAACAAGCAATGGCCATAAGAATGCATTCCATGAGTTTATACCTACTAATATACAAATTGTAATAATTGATGGCTTAGCCATAGGTACAACTATTCTCCATAAAAACTTCCAATCACTCGCACCATCTATTTTTGCTGCATAATATAATTGTTTTGGAATCTTTAAGAAGAATTCTCTAAGCATATAAATATATAATACATTTGCCATGTAAGGTACAAATAATGCTGAATAACTATCAATTAAATTTAATGTTGAAATTGTTTTAAAGTTAGTTACTATTAATACTTCTCCTGGTATCATCATTGAAGCTAAGAAAATAGCAAATATTAAATCTCTTCCCTTAAACTCAAGATGTGAAAAAGCAAATGCTGATAATATTGAAATTACAACTGTACTAACAATACTTAAAGCTGTAACTATTATTGTATTTATAAAATATCTTCCAAAAGGAGCCATTGCTAATGCAGTGCTAAAGTTATCCCATATAAAGTTCTCTGGCACCATTGTTGGTGGTGTTTGAATAACTTCAAAACTTGACTTTAAAGACGATGCTATCATCCAATAAAATGGGAATAGCGTTATAATAGCAAAGACAACTAATAAGAAGTATTTAATGAATGCTTTAAAATTATTTTTATTTTTCATATTTACACCTCTTAGTAATGAATCTTATTACGAGCAACTGTTTTTTGTACTAAAGTAACAGTTAATATTATAATTAATAGAACAACTGAAGCAGCAAATGCTAGTGGGAAATCTTGATCTCCATAGAATCTATCAATTATATATCTAACAACAGTTGAAACTGCACCATCTAATGTACGTCCTCCAAATAGAACATAAACTTCTGTGTAAACTTTAAAAGCAGCTATTAAACTAATAACATATGTATAAGCAATCATAGGAGAAACTAATTTAACAGTTATCTTTCTAAATATAGTTCCATTTGTAGCTTGATCTATTTTAGCAGCTTGATAATATTGTGGATTTATTGATGCAATACCTGTAGTTAATATTAAGGTATTAAAAGCTAAACTCTTCCACACTGCAAATATTATTAATGCTATCATTGCATATTTAGGATCATTAAGCCAGTTTATAGGATCTACTCCTATTTTCCCTAATAAGAAATTAATAATTCCATATTCAGAGTTAAATAACCAAGACCATACTATCCCTATAGCAACCAATGAAGTTACATAAGGTAAAAAGTAAACACTTTGGAATATACCTCTTACTTTTTCATTCTTTATATTAGCTAAAGCATTAGCTATTAATAAGGAAATAAATACCGATAAAGCTGGAACTATTGCAGCATAAATTACAGTATTAAATAAGGATTGTATAAACCTTTTGTCTTGAAATAGATATTTATATGATCCAAATCCAAAAACAAATCCACTAGCTTTAGTTTCATCAAAACTAAAAATTATTGTATTAATTATAGGATAAAATACAAAAACAGCAAGTATTATAAGTGCAGGTAGTAAATATATATATCCCTTAAATTTATTTGTCTTATTTAGCATTTTGTTATGAACTCCTCACTTTCAGCATCAAACACATAACTCTTGCCTGTCTTTGGCTTAATTATTAACTCAGCACCTTCATCGATAAAGAACTCTTTATCAACTAACATTTTGTATTTACTACCATTATGATCTAATGTTAATAATCTTTCTCTACCTAATATTTCTACTGTAACAACTTTAGTTTTTAATCCTTTATCTGCTACCTCAAAATCTTCTGCTCTTACCCCTAAAATAACCTTTGACTTATTCTTAGGTAAGTTTCCTATTGTTAATGAATCAATAATAGCTGTTCCTTCTTTACATTCTAAATTTATAAAGTTCATTTCTGGACTTCCTATAAAAGATGCAACAAATTTATTTACTGGATTCATGTATATATCACTAGGTGATGAAACCTGTTGTATTGCACCATCTTTCATCAGTACAATTTCATCTGAAATAGACATAGCCTCTTCTTGGTCATGAGTTACGAATATAGCTGTAACTCCAGTTTCCTTTTGAATTCTTCTAATTTCTTGTCTTGTTTCAACTCTTAACTTTGTATCTAAGTTTGATAAAGGTTCATCAAGAAGTAAAATATCTGGCTTTTTTGCTAATGCTCTTGCAATAGCAACTCTTTGTTGTTGCCCTCCTGAAAGTTGAGCTGGCTTTTTATCTAATTGACTTTCAATTTTTACAATCTTAGCAACTTCTAAAGCTCTCTTTTCTGCTTCTGCTTTATCCCACTTTAAATTTTTTAAAGGAAATAATATATTTTCTCTTACAGTCATATGAGGATATAATGCATAATTTTGAAACACTAATCCTATTCCTAATTCTTCTGGTTCTAATCCAGTTACATCTCTATCTCCAAAATAAATCTTTCCACTGTGTGGTTTATGAATTCCTGAGATAGTAAATAATGTTGTTGACTTTCCTGATCCTGAAGGTCCTAATAATGAAACTAACTTTCCTTTCGGAATTTGTAAAGTAACTTCATTAAGTGCCTTAAAATCTCCAAATTTTACAACTAGCTTCTCTAGTCTTATTCCCATTGATAATTCACCTCATGTTTTTTTAATACATATACTATTAAATACAAAAATCCATAGACTTTCGCGCTATTACAGAATACGATAATAACTTTGTCTTTGTCAACGTTTTTCCCGCTTTTAGTTCTTTATATTTTTAATTTTTTATCAATAATATTAAATTAATCCATATTGTCCTAATTTTTATACATTTATATGTAAAATTAACCTACATTTAAAATTTTATCTATAAATACCCTTATAATATTATCGATATAAATTTAGCTACTCATATTGATTAATAATGAGTAATATTAATATAAAAATTTTATATTATTTATACTTTCCTAATTATATTTTTTTATGTTTACCATTTTTTTCTCGAATGTTATTCCTTATATTTATTCATATTAGCCCTTATTTAATTAATTTACTAATTATATCTTTAACCTCTCTTTTAATATTCTTATAATAGTACTTATAAAAATTTTTAACTTCGTAAACATTTTCTAGTATAGCATCACAAGTAATAAAAGTTATAATAGCAAATTCATCCCATTTATCCATATAAGATTTACCTCTCACCTCTTAATGTTATATTATATGTTACTCTTTATATTATTGCTATTAAAACTAGATAGCTATTAACTTCTTATTATAAATATTTCTTGCATAATTTAATATTCTTAAATATTATATTTATGTAAAGATATATAAGGAGGTATATATGCTACCATTATTAATTGTTTTTTCATATCTTATGGGATCAATTCCTAGTGGATATATTTTAGTAAAAAAGAAACTTAATAAAGATGTAAGAGAATACGGAAGTGGTAACATTGGTGCCACTAATGTTAAAAGAGTTGCAGGTGAAAAACTTTCAAAAATAACAGCAATTTGTGATATGCTAAAAGCAATTATTCCTGTACTATTAACACGCATTTTAATTTGGAGTGATATACTAAAGACTGATGCAAGTTTAAGTTTATCATTAGTAGCCATTGCAGCAATATTAGGACATAATTATACTATCTTTTTAAAGTTTAAAGGTGGTAAAGGCGTAGCTACTTCTGCAGCTGCTTTTATGATAGTTATTCCTATACCATTTTTAATTACAGCTGTAATTTTCTTCGGCTTAAAATTGGTAACAAAAATTGTTTCAATTCGCTCTTTAGCTGCTGGTATTACATTATTTTTATCAACTCTTTTATTAGGTTATAATAAATATTATGTCTATGCTACACTTTTTGCTTGTCTTTTAGTATTTTGGAGACACAAAAGTAATATTGCCAGATTAATTAAAGGTGAAGAAAAATAAATTTTTATAAAAACACTGATATAAATATAATTCAGTGTTTTTTATTTAGGAGGTTTTATGAAATTTATATTTATTTATATAGCATTTACCAACATACTACTTTTTACTCTTATGTCCATAGATAAACAAAGAGCTAAATTGAATCAGTGGAGAATAAGTGAAAAAACACTTTTTATATTAGCTCTTATAGGTGGTAGTATTGGAGGTATACTTGGACTGTATACTTTCAGACATAAAACAAAACACTTAAAATTCACCTTAGGATTTCCTGCCATTGTTTTATTTCAAATAATATCTGTATACTTATTTTTTAATTAGAACTTTTATATTTACTTTTTAATATACTATTAACTTTTTATTCATTACTTGTTAATATAAAATAAATTGTACAACTCTTCAATTTATATTATAATTATTTTTAAAAACTATATATGTTAAATTTCTGATTCGGGGTGGTTATATGAACTTTTTAAATGGAACTTATGGTTTTGATTTATTATCAATAATATTAATTTTAATAT
>SKEA01000576.1_pt1 | contig 33370 bp, 33 predicted proteins | sample 4826601 | NCBI WGS metagenome assembly SKEA01 (sample SAMN11008821, study PRJNA524170) | human gut metagenome | biome: Human fecal sample; material: Feces; isolation source: fecal sample from pouch patient p13, p53 | host: Homo sapiens | place: Israel: Tel-Aviv | collected 2016-07-06 | reverse complement strand
CGCCATTACCCTTTATGCCGTTCTGGCAGGTCACGGTGCTGACGGGGGGCTTATGGGGCATTTCCTGGGGATGTGCAATGTGGTTTATCTACTGGGGGCGCAGGAAAGTTAACCGGCTGCCACCATGGGATGATGTGTAAACCGTGCACAGGCGTGTTCTTACGGAGCGGCACTTTCATTTATCTGTACGCGAACCTCCATTCCTGCATCGTGACAGGCCTGCAGCCACTGCGCCACTTCCAGCGGATCGCCCTCCCGGCGTACCACCCTGCCTTCTTTATTCCATAACTGCAGACAGGTGCTGCCGTCGAGATGCACCACAAAATCCCCACGGCAGGCCTGATACGTTATGCCGTTCAGCTGCACCGCCAGATCAGTGGCAGAAGTGCCATCTGCGGGCAGACCTGCTGCCGGGACCAGCGGCAGTACGACGACTTCTGCCGCACGCTGTTCTGCCCGGAGGCGGTCCTGTTCTGCCAGCAGCAGAGGCTGTGCCACGGCCCGGCCGACGTCCGTCAGCTCCACTGCCAGCTGCAGGTTCGGAGCGCGCAGGGTACGCAGCCAGCCGGCATCCTCCAGACGACGGCAGGAGGCGCGCAGGTTTGGCCCGTAGACTGGGGCTTCCCCGCTTCGCTCCAGCACCCGTTCTATGTCCCGCGTCAGCACGGGTCCTGGCCGTTTTTCATCAAGGGCAGCCAGCACAATCAGCATTCTTCGCTGCAGTGGCGACGGTCGGCGGCTCTGAGTCATTTCCAGTCATCCTCCGGCCAGATGAGCTTTCTGAGGCGCTGATGGTCGGCGTCAATGATCTCCTGTCTCTTTATGGCATTCATTGAGGCATAGCCATTTATGGCCAGTTCATGCCAGAAGATCAGCACAGCTCCGGCTTTGGCTGACTCGCAGAGATAAGTTACGCCCTGGCTGTCCAGATTGCATTCCCGGATGCGTTTTTCCGCAAACCGGGTCAGTTGTTCATAGCTGAGTGAAAACACCCTTTCTTCATCCATCCTGCACGCTCCATCTGATAATGTTCTGACAAATAAAAATCATATCCCGCATGATTTGTGTGTTATTTATTATTAATAATATCAGATATGGTTTTATATAAGTTGCTTAATTATCATATTGTATGCCCGTTCCCCGCCGCGCAGATCCGGTTTCCGGCTGAAGTGGATCCAGACCTGATTTGTTGCTGAGTATCGGTAAAAGTGCGGCTTATAAGCTATTCTGAAACATAGCAAGTGAATCTGGGCTGTATAATTCCGGCAAGTGTCATCTGTATTTAAAGGACGTGTGAGTATGAAATTTATGGAATGTGCTGTCCGGGATGTGATTTATGGGACCAATGTCCGTATTGTCAAACCGGTCAACATTTATGAATGTGAACTCAGGGACAACGTGTTTGTCGGCCCCTTCGTTGAGATACAGAAAGGCTGTGTCATTGGTAGTGGAAGCCGGATACAGTCGCACACGTTTATTTGTGAGAACGTAACACTGGGGGAGAACTGCTTCATTGGTCATAACGTGACGTTCGCCAACGATCTGTTTCGTTCAGGAGCACCAGATCCGTCACCGGATAACTGGATCAGCATTACCCTGGGGGATTCGGTTACTGTTGGCAGTGGAGCCATTATTCTGTCTCCGTATATATGCAGCGGAGCTGTTATTGGTGCGGGTTCAGTTGTGGTAAAACCGATTGAGAACAAAGGCATTTATGCAGGAAACCCGGCAAGACTGCTCAGAATATTATGAAATAAATATCCTCCGGCATAGCCGGAGGTTTTTCAAATGCGCCTATAAGGCTCTCTTACCAGCCGCGCCCTAACAGGCGCACACGATCTGACATTTGCATCCAACTTCGTTCATCGATATCGCCAGGGGGAAAGCCAGTATAATGAAATGTATAACGAGAGTTCTGCATACAGGCATTACGGTAAGCGCCACCACTCCAGGGGTTCCAGATCCCCCCAATTCGGGTATTCTTCTCAAACAGAACCACGGAGTGACCTGCTTTAATCGCATTACGGGCAGAAATGATGCCGGCAGGACCCGCGCCGATGATTGCAATATTCATACGTGTTTTTTCCTGCGGTTGATAAGTGTTATTACAAGCACTGGTGCAGCCAGAAACAGTGTGACAATATTGGCGATCAGTACGGCAAAATCAGATCGCATAATGCCATACGCTATCCATGAGATTACACCTGTCAGGAACATGATATACATAACAACGGAGATACCTTCGGTATTGCGTGTCCTGATAGTTTTTATGCTCTGGGGAGCGAACGCAAACGTTGTGAAAAATGCAGCAAACAGCCCGGTTAAAAGAATGGTATCCATATCAGAATGCCTCAATTATTTCCTGTATATGAAGGCCGGATGACAGGTCCGCCAGCTTAGGAGACGAGTGACCATATTTAATAAGAGCACACCAGTCGTCATGAAGATGAATAAACGAATCAGACCAGAATGGAAGCTCCCGTGGTGGATCAGGCAAGCGTTTCAGAGCGTCGAAGCCAATTGTTTCCGTATTCGTATCATTAAATAGAATCAGGAGCAGGCGATTTTCATGGTGGGTTGAATATCTGATTTCACCATTTTCAAATACAAGCTGTATATGCAGTCCCAAATTATGATCTGTTTCCGATTTACTGGCATGAACTCTGAAATAAGCTCCCTTTTCTGAACTGCCCATTACATAGCCGTTATCATCCACTTCAACCTGACCATCTGATTTTGTACCCACGTGTCCCCTTTACCGTTTTGATCCCATGAACCACTACCGGGCTTTCCCCTATAAAACAAAATAAATCAAGCAGATGACAGGATAGATCGCCCAGAGCACCGCTGCTTTTGCTCTGTTGTGCGGAGTCTCGCCAGGTCAGGTGATGGCGGGTCAGTGCAGAATTTTTATTAAATTCTGCTGAGAAGAAATGCAGTTCACCTAATTTCTTCTCATTTCTCAGACGCATTATCATGTCGATGACGGGGTTATATCGGTAGTTAAAAGACACGATACTGCCTTTTGGAGCAATCTCCTGTAGATATCGTGCAGAGTTGAGATCTGTTGAGAGGGGTTTTTCACACACAAACGGGAGCTGTTTGTAGCGAAGCCACTCGTTCAAATCAATTCTCTTGACGTGGGGAAATCCGTTTTCCAAGCGGACCCCTTATAGGGGGTTGAGGGCCTCCTACCCTTCACTCTTGACTATGTTAACGATAATCATTATCGTTAGTGTTTGTGTGGTAATGGGATAGAAAGTAATGGGATAAAAAGTAATGGATAGAAAAAGAACAAAATTAGAGTTGTTATTTGCATTTATAATAAATGCCACCGCAATATATATTGCATTAGCTATATATGATTGTGTTTTTAGAGGAAAGGACTTTTTATCCATGCATACATTTTGCTTCTCTGCATTAATGTCTGCAATATGTTACTTTGTTGGTGATAATTATTATTCAATATCCGATAAGATAAAAAGGAGATCATATGAGAACTCTGACTCTAAATGAATTAGATTCTGTTTCTGGTGGTGCTTCAGGGCGTGATATTGCGATGGCTATAGGAACACTATCCGGGCAATTTGTTGCAGGAGGAATTGGAGCAGCTGCTGGGGGTGTGGCTGGAGGTGCAATATATGACTATGCATCCACTCACAAACCTAATCCTGCAATGTCTCCATCCGGTTTAGGGGGAACAATTAAGCAAAAACCCGAAGGGATACCTTCAGAAGCATGGAACTATGCTGCGGGAAGATTGTGTAATTGGAGTCCAAATAATCTTAGTGATGTTTGTTTATAAATAGTATTATTTAATATAAGAAAGAACAGTTATTGGACAATCCACACAGAATGATATTTCTTCTTGGTGGATTGTCTATCTTCCATTCCACCTCCAACAGATATCTGAGCATAACGAGGAATTATAACAGGAAGAAATATTCCTCATACGCTTGTAATTCCTCTATGGTTTAAATAGAAATAACTCTATCAACAGTTCTCAACGTTGTTTCTCTGTGTGCAATAATTACCCTGGTGATATTCATGTTTTTTATGGCAACATTCACGAAATGTTCACTCTCTGAATCAAGAGCACTGGTTGCCTCATCCATAAATAATATTCCTGGTTTCCGGTATAAGGCTCGTGCAATAAATATACGCTGTTTTTGACCGCCAGAAAGACCTTCCCCAAGTTCACCTATTAATGTTTCATATCCCATTGGCATATTCATTATAACATCATGAATATGACTTGCTCTGGCACATTCTACCATCCACTCTTCATCCATTTCCTCTGCAAAACCACAGATATTTTCACGAATTGAGCCTGAAAATAGCCGGTCATCCTGCATAACACAGGCTATCATCCGGTGATAATTATTTATTCCAATTTGGCGTATATCTATACCATTTATCAGTACCCTCCCGCTATCAGGTTCAAATAGTCCACATAGTACTTTCATTAATGTGGTTTTTCCCGCACCGGAAGCACCAGTTATAGCCACACTTTCCCCCGGAGCTACAGATAAACTCAGAGCACTGAATATCGGTGCTGACTGACTGTCATAACGATAGCTTAAACCATTGGTTTCCAGGGATATTGGCCCCATATCAGCAACGATTTCAATTTCAGGTTTCTTTTCCTCCTTTTCATGTAATGCAATATCTGCAATGCGCTCATTGTGCAGACTCATTATTCTTAGCTGAAGAAGAAAACTGGTCAGAGAGGCAACTCTTTCCGAAAACTGCCCACGAAAAGAACTAAACGCTACAAACATTCCTATTGTCATCTGATTATCGATCACAAGGCCTGCTCCCAGCCATAAAATTACAATCTGATCACAGGCGGTAACAAAGGTATTTATTCCTCCGAAGAGCAAATCCATCCTGGTTAGCTTAATACCCGAATTTATCGCATCTATTTTCATATTAAGCCAGTGTGCCCCCCGAATTCCGACCATCCCCTGGATTTTTACCGTGGCAATACCATATAATGTTTCCATAAAATAGGAGGCGGCACGGGCCTCCCTGACAAGACATTCTTCTGATATCTGTCGGTAATTGCCGTATGTCACCAGACGAATAAAAATGTAAATTGTGGTAAAGCAGAGAACTATCCAGGTGAGATATCCTCCGTATAACAGCATCATCACACAAACACCGACAACCATAATGCTGTCCATTATGAACCCGATCACACTGGTGGTAAATGTGGCCCTCAATGTGTCAAGGGAGTCAAAACGTGACTGGATATCACCTAATTTTCGGCGTTCAAAAAACGCCAGCGGTAGTCTGAGAAGATGATCGAACAGCCCCGACTGCCACTGTACATTGATGAGCGTGCTCATAACCAGTGAAGACCATGCGCGCAGCGTACTCGTTGCAGCTTTGAGTAATATAAAAAACATAAGAGCAGCAGAAATTAGCGTCAGTAGCCCTCTGTCCCCCGCAGGAATAGCATGATCCATAACCAGCTGTGTCCCCACCGGCATTAGCAGATTGATTGCTTCAATTACAACTGACAGACAGAAAATTTTCGCCAGCGTTCTTTTAATACCGTAAATACTGTTAATCAGTGAACGAAGACTTATGCGGGTCTGCAGGGTTTCCGACTGGAATTCACTTCCGGGCCAGACCTCAAGTGCAACGCCTGTAAAATATCGGCTCATTTCCTCCCGGCTGATATATCTTATGCCCCTGGCCGGATCATGCAGTACATAACGGTTACGCTTTACGCTGACCAGAACGACGAAGTGACTGAAATCCCAGTGGAGAATACACGGCGTTTTGAGGACTCGAAGTTCATCCAACTCCAGTGAAAGAGCCCGGGTGGCCATCCCCAGTTGCTCCGCTATTCCATTGATTCCTGCAAGGGTTGCTCCACGGGCAGAGAGATTAAACTTCCGGCGAAGATATATCAGGTCAATATTCTTACCAAAATGACCGCATATCATTGCTAGGCAGGCCAGTCCACATTCAGCGGTCTCCGTCTGATGAATAACCGGAACACGACGTTGCCAGCGCAAATCAAGCAGATTTATAATTTGTCTGAAATTCCTGTTAGTCATTGATCGGTCCTGTTGCACTGTGTTTCATGTCATAGAAAGGAGAAAGCATCCACTGGTAAATACGCCTTTTTTCCAGAAATAGTGTACTTTCGGCTTTCATTCCATTTTCCAGAGGGAGGTATTTTTCGTCATACCTGATTATCTGCTTTTCAGGCGTCGCAATGACTTTATACCAGGGAACAGAGGCACCCGGCGTATTTTGAGGTGCTCCCTTATAGGTCAACATTTCCTGTGTTGACGCAGGAGTCCTGGATATAGTTTTAACCGTAGCAGAGAACTGCCCAAATTTTTCTGAGGGGAAGGCTTCATAACGAATATTCACTTTGTCACCAGCCGAAATATAAGGAACAGCATCATTCGGGACCCAGAGAATAAGATAATAGTTTTCAATGTTCTCAGGAATAACCTGCAGAAGGCTGTCTCCGGTATTGACCATTTGCCCTACAGTGACACTCAGGGAGTCAACTTTCCCGTCAGACAACGCCCGGATAATGATTTCGCCTTCCACATCAGTGTTAACCAGTTCTTTCTGCAATTCGAGTCGTTGCAGTTCCATCTGATAGATACGATTATCAAAATCTGCTGCCTGAGTCTGAATCTGACTCTCCAGAGTGGTTATCTGCAGGGCATTTTGTTCATTTTGTCCGCTCAGACTGAGAAGGTTGTTTTGTTGTTGATAATATAATGCAACTTGGTTAGTTAATTGATCTTTATTAATCAGTCCTTTTGACTGATAGTATCTGTAATTCTCCATATTATTTTTCATTATTTTTATCCCTTCCTCTGCACGCTGTATAATGTCTGATGAGCGACGGAACGCATCTGTGTATTGCAGACGTTGTTTTTCCAGGGTATCTAGCGTTATTTTTTTACTTTCTTCCAGACGGGAAATAATGTTGTCCACACGAACCAGCTGGTTTTCTATATCCCGGCGATGATTATCAGTGACAATACCATTGCGTGTACTTTTACTGATGTCAATCAGATAAACAGGATCCCCTTTTTTTATCAACTGCCCTTCATGAACAAACTGCCTGACAACAAATCCCTGTACACCTGAATATATATTGACAGCTCTTGGCCAGGTTGTGACCTCACCACTGACATTAACACGGCGGCTATAGGTACCAACAATAATGAACATCAGAAATGCCGTAATAAACACAATGCTTCCCAGCATGATTAACCACAGTGGTATTCCGGGAAGTAATATTGCCCGTCCCTGCCACTTCATTTTTCTGTTTTCTAAAGCATCCTGGCGAAACAAATAATGTCTCCTTGCATACTATTAGTTTGTTGTTTATCTGGATTAATGATGGAAAATAAATCGAAAATTTGCATTATATGTTTCAAGGAAAATCATATAAACATACAGCATAGGAGAGTTATCAGGATAAATAATCATATAATGCTGAGAACAATATTATAAACAATAGTCTTTTTATTTATGATGAAAGAATGTCATTATTTATTAAATGACAATAATCTAACTGATTTAGGTTATTGTCAGAGAATATTAAAGTAACATAACTCATTCATCTATTTCCTAGTTTCTCTGTATATTAAAAGAGAATGGTAATCATTATCATGTTAAAGTGTCATATCGTTTACATAAAGTCAAGATATATCAGTGTGGCAAGCCTAGCAGGATTCTCTAGGGAAGGGCAGGCATACTCAGTGCATAGCTGATGCACGGATGACGGCAGGGGGGAGGAGGCTGGTGACTTTCGGACGACTGTAGCGGCTTACATCGGGCTTCGGCGGTATCATATGAAACAGCGGAGTGCCGCCTTCCATGCCGCTGGCGCGGCATATCCTAGTGACGATATCTGAATCGTTATATACTGTGTATATACGTGGTAATGACGGGGTGATAAATGGCACAGGTTAATATGAGTTTAAGAATTGACGCTGAACTGAAGGATGCTTTTATGGCCCTGCAAAAAGCATGGACCGTAATGGCTCTCAGTTAATCCGGGATTTTATGCGCCAGACCGTGGAACGGCAGCATAATACCTGGTTCCGTGACCAGGTTGAGGCAGGACGTCAGCAACTCGAGCGCGGCGATGTGCTTCCCCATGACATGGTCGAATCTTCCGCTGCTGCATGGCGGGATGAAATGAGCAGGAAAGTCGCCGGTAAATGATGGAGATATTCTGGACCATGCTGACCAGCCAGGACAGGAAGCGCATTCGTGAGTACATTGCGGAGCAGAACCTGATAGCCGCCATTGAACTGGACGAACGGATTGGTTGTTCAGCCAGCCTCCTGTTCTCCCTTTCTTTTATCAGTGTACAGGTGCATGACAACATAATCACGGTATGATAATAATAATCAATAACAATAAGTTGTGTCACGTTTACATCATGGAACGGAGGTGCTCCTGTGACTTTTGAGCAAAAAAAGCCCGGGCAATTGCCCTGATGGACAGCAAAAAGATGTGGCGGAGTAATTATGCTCCTCCTCTGCTGCGTATTCTCTGGCGGCTGGGTATCCGGCTTCCGCCATTGCCCTTTATGCCGTTCTGGCAGGTTACGCTGCTGATGGGGGGCTTATGGGGTATTTCCTGGGGATGTGCAATGTGGTTTATGTACTGGGGGCCGTCAGGAATGGTAGCAGGTGAGGCCATTATTATAAGTATCACGAGTGGTTTTTTGTTCGGACTGCTCATGGCCTCTTTCCACTGGTGGCGCAGGAAAGTTAACCGGCTGCCACCATGGAATGATGTGTAAACCGTGCCGGCATGTTTTTACGGGGTGATGCTTTCATTAACCTGTACACGAACTTCTATTCCTGCATCATTACAGGCCTACAGCCACTACGCCACTTCCAGCGGATCGCCCTCCCTGCGTACCTCCCCGCCTTCTTTATTCTATAACTGCAGACAGGTGCTGCCGTCGAGGCGCACCACAAAATCCCCACGGCAGGCCTGATATGTCATGCCGTTCAGCTCCACCGGCAGATCAGTGGCAGAAGTGCCATCTGCGGGCAGACCTGATGCCGGGACCAGCGGCAGTACGACGACTTCTGCAGTACGCTGTTCTGCCAGCAGAGAGGCTGTGCCACGGCCCGGTCAGCTTTTGTGAGTTCCACAGCTAGCCGCAGCTCAGGGATTAAGATTCAGGTAATTTACGGAAAACAAGTGATTTCCGTACGGGAGAGAAGGCCTAACGTATATTATCTCAGAAATGACTATGAATCCCCATATATTGCCAATTATACAGTAAATGATTATCATTATCATCTACTGTGTGCAACTGATGGTCTGAAATAGCGCTTTTAGGAGACAAGATGCAGTCAGCTAGTAAATTAATCTACCGCGGGAAGTTGCTTGGCAGTTTACCCACTGTGGGCGAGATTCATAAAGAAATCGCAGTATCGGAAGAAACCGTAACATGGATCTCTCTGCAACGAGATATTATAGCGAATATTTTGCTGGGAAAAGATCCTCGCTTACTTGTGATTGTTGGTCCATGCTCAATCCATGACGTTCAGGCCGCAGTTGATTATGCGAAGCGATTGTTCGTATTACAGAATAAGTACTTATCGAAAATGTACATTGTAATGCGCACTTATTTTGAGAAACCTCGAACCCGTAAAGGCTGGAAGGGAATAATGCACGATCCTGATCTAAATGGAAGTTATGATGTTGAGAAAGGGATACGATATGCTCGCCAGTGTTTGTCTTCAATCACAACGATGCGTGTCGCAACCGCTACAGAATTCCTCGATCCTTTTCTTACTCCCTATATTGCTGATTTAATATGTTGGGGTGCTATTGGTGCCAGAACCACTGAATCACAAACGCATCGTCAACTTGCGTCTGGTTTACATTGTCCAGTTGGATTTAAAAACAGTACTGATGGAAATATTAACTTAGCTATTGACGCTATTATTGCAGCCCGTGAACAACATATTGTATATATGACATCTTTAACAAATAGTATATCTACACTATTAACCGATGGCAATCCACATGGACATCTAATATTACGTGGAGGTAGAGAACCTAACTATGGTTTGTCTGATATAACTAAGGCAGTGAAATTAATGCATGATGAGGGTATTAACCATCGTCTGATAATTGATTGTAGCCATGGTAATAGCGGTAAAGTGGCTAAACGGCAAATTTCCGTTGCACGTCAAGTTATAGATAATCGGAAAAAAATACCAGGATATGTAGCTGGCATTATGGTGGAAAGCTTTTTACAAGATGGAAAACAATCCGATAGTTTTCCGCTAGAGTATGGTCAGTCTGTTACTGATGAATGCATATCATGGCAACAGACAGAACAATTATTATCAACTCTGGCAGCACAGCTTTAACTTCAACTATTGCACATATATTGCTTTTAAAGGGGGAAAAATGAAATTACTTAGTTTAAGACACTCAATTAGTGTTATCAGAGAAGCAGATATTTTATCTCTACAGTTTATGATTATATAAAGCGCTATCGTAGCCGCGTATTTAATGGTCTTAAAATATAAAACAATTGGTTACTATCTATGGCAAACTCCTGAATTATGTGTGTGAACCAGGAGTTTCTCAGGAATTTCCTCACAATGTGGCACTATCACTGTCACCTTTTTCTCCTTGGAAACCTCCAGGGATGCCCCAAAGTTTCGGTCAGTTTTTAGATAGGTAGCATTCCTCATTAATAATGAGGACACCGAGGGTAGAATCTTAACTCCGTGTTAATAGAATAAAAAACAATCATCAGAACTGAGTAGGGAAAGCGAATCATGATGTATGAAGTTTCACACACAATGTGAATCAAAAACGCACGTAGATAATCCGATAGTGCTGCCTGATACGCTGAAAGAAATTGCTCGCAGGAAGATCTGATTATGCTGATTCGTCGACCACAGGCCCTTATATACATAAGCAGCGCCCGCGCCTGAAATGCAGGTCAGAAACAATGTGAACACTATCCGTGAGAAATTGTGACAAAATTCCCGATGATCGACAAGTGCAATGAAATAAAAAACATATGTTATATATCAATTTGATATTTATGAAAAATCGATATATTTATCTTGTGAGGGATTGCTTTTTTTTTTGCTAAATGATATTAATTATCATTCTTATATAAAAACAATAATGGCAGTAAAAAATATCTGGCAAGGATGTGAGCTTAACGATCAAACATTTTAAGTTAGGCATTTATTAGGGAATAGGTATGAGAATTAACAAAATCCTCTGGTCGCTAACTGTGCTCCTGGTTGGGTTGAATAGCCAGGTATCAGTAGCCAAATCCTCCGACGATGATAATGACGAGACTCTGGTGGTGGAAGCCACCGCTGAGCAGGTATTAAAACAGCAGCCGGGCGTGTCGGTTATTACCAGCGAGGATATTAAAAAGACCCCTCCGGTAAACGACCTTTCAGATATTATTCGTAAAATGCCTGGCGTCAATCTTACCGGCAATAGCGCCTCGGGCACACGCGGTAACAACCGCCAGATCGATATTCGTGGTATGGGGCCGGAAAACACCTTAATTTTAATTGATGGTGTACCGGTGACGTCACGTAACTCCGTGCGTTATAGCTGGCGTGGAGAGCGTGATACCCGCGGTGACACCAACTGGGTGCCACCGGAACAGGTTGAGCGTATTGAAGTGATCCGCGGCCCTGCGGCGGCGCGCTACGGTTCGGGGGCAGCCGGGGGGGTGGTGAACATCATTACCAAACGTCCCACCAACGACTGGCACGGTTCGCTGTCGTTATACACCAATCAGCCGGAAAGTAGCGATGAGGGCGCTACGCGTCGCGCCAATTTCAGCCTTAGTGGGCCTCTGGCTGGTAATGCTCTTACCACGCGTTTGTATGGTAACCTGAATAAAACGGATGCTGACAGTTGGGATATTAATTCTCCGGTCGGTACGAAAAACGCAGCCGGGCATGAAGGGGTACGTAACAAAGATATTAACGGCGTTGTCTCGTGGAAATTAAATCCGCAGCAGATTCTCGATTTCGAAGCCGGATATAGCCGCCAGGGGAATATCTATGCGGGCGATACGCAAAACAGTTCTTCCAGTGCAGTTACCGAAAGCCTGGCAAAATCCGGCAAAGAGACGAACCGCCTGTACCGACAGAATTATGGCATTACGCATAATGGTATCTGGGACTGGGGACAAAGTCGCTTTGGTGTTTATTACGAGAAAACCAATAATACCCGCATGAATGAAGGATTATCCGGCGGTGGTGAAGGGCGTATTTTAGCGGGTGAAAAGTTTACGACCAATCGCCTGAGTTCCTGGCGAACCAGCGGCGAGCTTAATATTCCTTTGAATGTGATGGTTGATCAAACGCTGACCGTTGGTGCAGAGTGGAACCGCGATAAGCTCGATGATCCTTCCTCTACCAGCCTGACGGTGAATGACAGTGATATCAGCGGTATTTCTGGCTCTGCTGCGGATCGCAGCAGTAAAAATCATTCTCAAATCAGTGCGCTGTATATTGAAGATAACATTGAGCCGGTTCCTGGCACGAATATCATTCCCGGCCTGCGCTTTGATTATCTCAGCGACTCCGGCGGGAACTTCAGCCCCAGTCTGAATCTTTCGCAGGAATTGGGCGATTATTTCAAAGTCAAAGCAGGGGTTGCCCGAACCTTTAAAGCCCCAAACCTGTATCAATCCAGTGAAGGCTATCTGCTCTACTCGAAAGGCAATGGCTGTCCAAAAGATATTACATCAGGCGGGTGCTACCTGATCGGTAATAAAGATCTCGATCCGGAAATCAGCGTCAATAAAGAAATTGGGCTGGAGTTCACCTGGGAAGATTACCACGCAAGTGTGACCTACTTCCGCAATGATTACCAGAATAAGATCGTGGCCGGGGATAACGTTATCGGGCAAACCGCTTCAGGCGCATATATCCTCAAGTGGCAGAATGGCGGGAAAGCTCTGGTGGACGGTATCGAAGCCAGTATGTCTTTCCCACTGGTGAAAGATCGTCTGAACTGGAATACCAATGCCACATGGATGATCACTTCGGAGCAAAAAGACACCGGTAATCCTCTGTCGGTCATCCCGAAATATACTATCAATAACTCGCTTAACTGGACCATCACCCAGGCGTTTTCTGCCAGCGTCAACTGGACGTTATATGGCAGACAAAAACCGCGTACTCATGCGGAAACCCGCAGTGAAGATACTGGCGGTCTGTCAGGTAAAGAGCTGGGCGCTTATTCACTGGTGGGGACGAACTTCAATTACGATATTAATAAAAATCTGCGTCTTAATGTCGGCGTCAGTAATATCCTCAATAAACAGATCTTCCGATCTTCTGAAGGGGCGAATACCTATAACGAGCCAGGCCGGGCTTACTATGCCGGAGTTACCGCATCATTCTGATCGTAGTGTTTCAGGCGTACTGCCCGCGTAAAAGCGGGCAGTGTTTAGTGGCTTAACTCATGACAACCTGCTGTGTAATTTGCGTTTTCACCACTGATATCTAACAGTGCCTGGCGAAAGGAGGCATTGAACATCGGCCCGTGTCCTAGGTTGGGGAAATCCCAAAATACGGCATTGACGCCTTTATCTTTCAGTATAGTGAGGGTGGTATGAATTTTCGACAGCACCCCGACAGCATGCGTTTCCCGGTTATCACCCTGTGTCGCCGAGCCTTCCATTATCGCCAGGTGTTTGGCGCAGAATTGCAGAGGCTCAACCGCCGTAACGCGGCTTAGCAAAGCATCATAACCTCTGCCCAACGACGGGCTGGCGCTGTAGTACGACCGGAAGTAAGAGGAGGACAGCCAGGAATCCAGCACGAAGAGGCCGCCGTAGGAGTGCCCCCATAAGCCGCGGCGTTGCCGATCGATATTCAGTCCCTGTTCCACTTTTGGGGCAATACGCGTTTCCAGTAACTGGCGGAAGTTGTTGCTGCCACCACTCTTACGGCTAAAACGCCCTGAGTGGAGATCTGTTTTTCTGCTTTCTGCTGCTGGCGTATAGTCGTAAGCCCTGCTGTTGAGATCGAAAGGGAGGTTGGTCTGATACCCGACAGCCACGATCACTGGCGGTGTTTTTTCTGACAATTGTTTGAGCAGTTCGTCATCCAGGCGATCCATAACTGCGTTACCGTCAAGCATATATAAAATCGGGTAACCCGATGCCGGTGCGGTTGTATTCGGCACGGCCGTCCATACCCGATAATGGCGTGTGCCATCGACAGAGTCGAAAGAGGTGACGCTGAAATGGTAAAACACGGAGCCTTTATCGGCTATATTCGGCCCCAGTGGCCGCATATCCGGCTTCGCATAAACTTGCGCACTACAGATAAGGGTGAGGCAAGAAAGATGAAAGAAAATCGCTTTATGCGGGCGTGTTGAGCGATACTCGCGGGCATACATCTGATGATTATTCCTTTTCCGCAGGTGACTATTTGATTTATTCAGGAAGTCTGTACCGTTTCCTGAAAGTGTTTGTGGGTCAACTCAACCCTGTAGTAAACCAATCCCGTCAATCAGTGCACCGCGCCACCATGCGTAATCGTGACCACCGGTGTAGATTGCGCAATGGCTTTCGACGCCAGCGGTAATCAGCCGCTGGTGAAGCTGCTGAACGTGAGGCACTGTCGAACCTTCCAGCGATCCCACGCACAGGCTGATACGTACGCCCTGCGGTGGGGCAGAAAGCAGATGCTCACTCACCCATGAGGTATCGGTTTCGCTGAACAAGCCTGGTCGACTGGTTCTTTCTGGCGTCCACCACATTGAAGGAGAGTGGCTGAGCACCAGACCGAACGTTTCCGGTGCGTAACGAGCCCCCATTAGCGCACTGATCCCGCCGAGGCTCTGCCCGGCCAGCACTGTGCGCGAACGGTCTGCCCACTGACGCTGCGGTTGTTCAGCGCGAATCATCGGCAGCAGATGTCCGGCGATATCCTTTATCAGTTTGCTGCGCCCGCCGAGTATCTCAGTGCGTTCATGTTCATTAATGTTGTCAATGCCCAGTACAGCCACGGGCACGATGCGCCCATTATTTATGGCGGCGTCAATTGCCGCGCATACGCCAAGGTGATCAAACCAGGTTTCACCATCGGGCAGCACGACCAGCCCGAGGGGCTGAGAAATATCAACATCCGGAATATAGAGCCGAACCTGGCGAGATTTCCCGGCGATAATGCGCATGGAGGTAAGCAGTTGTCCGGTGTGGAAGCCGCCGTTCCATTCCGACAGGGCGGGAGCTTTATCAAGTGTCAGCACTGATTCCTTTGCGTTTCCCCGAACGTTGATCTCCGGCATTTTGTTTAGCGGATCGGCCTTTCCGGCAAGGGTGGCAAAACGGCCTCCGGACAGTGCAATCGTCTCAGCCGTAGTGCCGGGGGGGATTTCCAGCAGCGAATAGGAGCCGCAGTAACTTGCGGGTAAACGCAGTGTCAGTGTCCAGATATCCGTTTCGGGAAGGGCGCTCATCATTCCTTTTTCTACGTGCTCTTTATCCGTCACCCGGTTCAGACGCAGATAAACGCCCTGCAGAGGATGTCGGGCGCGCCACAGAAAGGTCACTTCTCGCTCATCTTCCGCTCCTTCGACTGGCGTCACAAGAGGAACATTCAGCGACTCAGCTTCGCGCCAGAAGTCAGTAAGGTTAGCAATGTGGCCCGCTGCCAGTTGGTTGCGCAGGCTGGCGATAGCAGAGAGATGTTGTTGCATGTTCAGCATTCATACTCTTTAAAAATTAAGGATGTCAGTATAAATAATTAAAGCGGCTATTCACGGTACCGCCGCTTCTGACTGTGTTTTTAATACATTACGTGTCCAGTAACTATCCCGGGGTTTCCTCCTTCATGTTGTGCTGGCGATGGAGAGCAGTACTGCTGACGCTGTCATGCCATAAGCGGGTATAGAGGCCGCCCGCAGATAACAGCTGTTCGTGGGTTCCGTATTCCGCAAGTAACCCCTTATCAATAACGGCAATCAGATCGCAGCGTTGCGCGGTGGTCAGACGATGTGCAACAATCAGCGCCGAGTGCTTCCCGGCATGCACGACATCTGTTAACGATGACATCAGTCGTTCTTCGGATGTGCGATCCAGACATGACGTGGCTTCGTCGAGCAGCAGGATGTGGGCATTCGCCAGTTGCGCGCGGGCCAGCGCAATCAACTGGCGCTGACCTGCGGGCAGATCGGCTCCGCCGTTATTCACCGGTGTCCGGAATCCCTGCGGCAGATTGCACACCATCTCATACAGCCCTGCCCGCTGTGAGGCAATTTCAACGTCTTCATTGGTGGCGGATGGCCGTGAATAACGAATGTTTTCTGCAATATCACTACTAAACAGTGCTACATCCTGATCGACAAGCCCAATCTGGCGACGATACTCAGTGAGCGAGGCATCATCGAGCATTTGCACACCGATTCTGATGTTGCCGTGCGTGGGGAAATACAACCCGGCAATCAGCTTAATCAGCGTCGACTTACCCGCACCGCTGCGACCGACGACCGCGACAACCATTCCCTCTGGGATCGTCAGGGTAAGTTTGTTCAGAGCTGGCTCGTGACTGTCGGGATAACTGAACGTGACCTCATCAAGATGCAGTGCACCGGTGACAGGGAGGACCGAAGAGGACCCGAGGTTCTCAGTGCCTTCTGTCGCCAGTAGTTCATCAATATGTTTGCCGCTGGCTGTCGCCTGCTGCCAGGCGTCGACAATCCCTGATAACTGCTGCACTGGCCCATAGAATTGCCCCAGCAACAGGAAGAAAGCCGCCAGTACCCCGGCAGTCATTTCTCCAGCGGCGACCTGCGAAGCTCCCACTAACAGAACAGCGGCATAGGAGGCCTCGGTGCAGAATGTCAGGAACGGAAAATAGACTGCAAGGTATTTTTGTGCTCGCACACGGGTTGCGCGGAAACGCTCCGATAACGCGCGCAGCCGGGCGCCCTCCAGTTCCTGCTGACCATGCGATTGCACGACACGCAGGCCAGAGACTTTTTCCTGCAGGGTGCTGTTGACTTTGCCTATTTCCAGCCGTGCCTGTGCATAAGCAGGGGTACTGAGGCGGCGATAAATCATGGTTGCCAGTGCGGCCACTGGCACTGCGCTTAATGCCGTCAGCGCCAGGAACGGGTCGAGCCAGAACATGGTGGCGGCGATTGCGAACATCGTCACCAGACTGGTGGCCGCACCGGCAAGGCCGTTTTGCAGAAAGCGGGCGAGAGAGTCCACATCAACGGTCATGCGGGTAAGACGCGAATCGGCATGCTTTTCATGCCAGGGGAGTCCAAGACGCAGCATATGGCCGAAGCTGCGCAAGCGCACCGAATGCTGAACTGATTCCGCCGCTCTGGCGGCGAAGACCGTCTGCAGAGAATAACTGCACCAGCCCACAATGACCAGGCACAGGGCGAGCAGGGCACAGAGGCCGATGATCGACATATCGCCTGCGGCGACACCGGAGTCAATGCCGTGCTGCAACAGTATCAGTACCCCTACGCCTGCCGCAGAATCGAGTGCGATCAGCAGAGCGGCGATGACGAACATCCACGCCACAGGCTTCAGTAGTGACGTGACTTTGCGACCTTTACCGGCCAGCGCCTGCTGTACTGCATTTTCCGGTACGCGGGTCATACGGGCGACAAAACCTTTATCCCCCGTATCCGTTACATCGTCTTGTGTCGCTGGTTCAGCCGGCCACAATTCGTTGTGGCTATTGTGGGACGTGGCCAGAAAATCGCTGTCGCCGGTCATCAGTGCGCGGAACGCCGGACAGCGCGCTTCAAGTTCTGCCGGGGTTCCGGTATCCACCATACGGCCCTTATCCAGCACCACAACCCGGCTGGCTAGCTGAAGTGTTGAACGCCGTCGGGCAATCACCAGCAGCATATGCCCTTCGTCAGCATAGCGACCCAGCGCGGTATTAATCTCCGCTTCCGTAACAGCATCAACCGCTGAGGTAGTATCATCCAGGATTAACACGTCCGGTGCAGTAATGAGCGCCCGCGCCAGCGCTATTCGCTGCCTCTGCCCGCCGGAAAGATTCGTACCCCGTTCGGTTAACAGGCTATCGAAGCCTTTCGGCAGGGCGTTAATAAAATCGCTGGCTCCTGCAGCAGCTGCCGCACGGCGAATGTCGTCCGCCGTTGCCTGAGGGTGGCCATAGGCGATATTTTCCGCCACCGTACCGGCAAACAGAAAAGCATCTTCAAATACGATGCCTACCCGGCGACGAAGCGCCTCCAGTCTGATATCGCGAAGATTTTGTCGGCCTTCGCTGGTGTTGAGCCATATCTTTCCGGAGCAGGGATCATAAAAACGCGCCAGTAGCATCAACAGGGTCGATTTTCCTGAACCCGATGCGCCCACCACCGCCACGGTTTCACCGGCGCGCAGGGAAAAGGAGATATTGCTGAGGATATGTCTGTCGCCATGGTGGTAGTCAAAGCTCATATTCTCCAGTTCCAGTCCGACAACCTGACTGTTAATCGACTCCGTCCCGTCCTCCATCTGTGAACGGGTGTCGATCAGTGCAAACACCCGCTCCACGGACGCCTGAGTGCGCTGTGCGATAACCAGAAACGATGCCAGTACGCGGGTTGGCCCGGTCAGCATCGCGAGGAAGCTGGCGAATGCAACGAAGGTACCGAGATCGATCCGCCCGTGCATGACCGACCACCCGCCGTAGCACAGCAGGACGATTTGCCCGAGCACCGGTAGCGCCAGCATGGTGGCCCCAGGCATCGCCTGCGAGATAACCGCACCGATGCGTACACGCACAATCTGCCGCGACTGCCTATCGAGCCAGTGCGTTTCACGCATCTCTGCCACACAGGATTTTACCACTGAGATCTGTGCCAGCACCTCGCGTATATGTTCGGTGAGATTCGCCAGTTGGTCCGAGGCCAGCCCGGTTTGCGCGAAGACCCTACGACGCGCACGAAGCGCGGTGATCGCCAGGCATACCAGTACGCACACGACGATAAGCGTCATGGCAGGGGACATCCACAGCATCACGGCAATGCCGGCAATGTAATAAGTGAACACTGCCAGCGGCACCGGGCACATCTGCAGCAGGGTATGCACCTGCTGCAGATCGCTGTTGGTCCGTGAAATCACCTGCCCGGTGCGCAGCGCATCCTGGCCTGCGCCGTCAAGTTTCTGAATACTGTCGAATACCCGTCCTCTGAGGGTATGCTGCACCCAGAGTGAGAGCATCCCGGCATAACCACGGCGCACATAGTTACCGATGAAATCAAAAAAAGCGATCAACAGTAACCCGCAGGCCAGCCACGGCAGGCGGGCCGGATTGCCCGCCAGTGCGTCATTCACAGCCTGTCTTGTCAGCAGTGGCGTCAGCGCAGCCAGCAAAATAGTCGATACTGACGCTACCACCACGATGACACTAAGTTTCTTACGTTCCCAGCACACGCGCGCTAGGCGAACTATCCATGACTGAGCCGGTGTGGGAGTGTGATTCGCAGGCATTAAGCCTCCTCCGTCTGTAAAATACGATCCACTGGCCGGATCGTTCCGCAAAAAAGCCAGCACGCTCCGGTCCCGCATTGTTATGGATGCATGACTCCTGGATGGGTGCTGGCATATGATTATCATGAAGGTGTAGTGGTTACCCTTTCTGTACCATTGTGATCAGGCTTTTCGCCACTTCACCTGGGCAGGGTTGCGCCGCCATTTCCGCTGCTACCTCTTCAGAGGCTTTGCGAAGTGAGCGATTGTTGAGGAAAGCATTGATCATGTTACTCGACAGGCCGACGTCGCCAGGGATAATCCCGCAGCCGCGTTCGGCAACAACGCGGGCATTTACCGGGCGATCGGCTCCCTGGCCGAAGACGATTTGTGGAATACCAGCGTGTAGCGCTGTCAGGGTATTGCCTGCTCCGCCATGATGAATGAAACCATCTGCGCCGTTGAGGAAGACACCCATGGGTATCCAGTCAACCAGGCGAACATTTGACGGCAGCGAGCGCAAATCGGACCGCGCATTGGCTGAAATATGCAGGATGATCTCGGCATCGACCTCACTGGCAGAATCCATAACCCAGGCGATTAGATCAAGGCCGTCAACCATCGGTTTGACAGTGCCGAGACTCACCAGCAGACGTTTACGCTCGGGCCTTCTCTCCCACCATGGTTCCCACACCGCGCCACCGTTATACGGGACGTACTGCATCGGAATAATGGGTTCACCGTCGTTTTCCAGAATGCTCATACTCGGCGGTGTTACGTCGATCCAGGCCATATCACGTGGTGTGGCCCCCACATTGTGGCGACGATAGGCGTCCGTGAGCGAACGCGTTACACCCTTGATATGCCAGGGGGTATGGCCGAAGCCTACGGTTTGCATCACGACCGGTATATCATATTTGGCGGCAATCAGCGGCCCGATGACTCCGAGCGGAGGGTAGATGATGAGGTCAGGCCGCCAGTGTCCGGCAAACTCCACCAGATGGTCGGCCATTTCTTCGCTGAAGAATGAGAAGTTGCCCATTTGGGTTCCGATATTACTTTTTTTCCGCTGTGCCTCATGGTGGCGGTAACCAGCTTCGGAATCCAGACCGGGTGCGGCGTCAAACACCACCAACCCGGCCTCTGCCGCTTTTTGTGCGAATTGTCCTCCACTGGCGATCAGCACTTCATGACCGTTAACGCGAAATGCCTGCGCCAGAGACAGCACAGGATACAACAGCCCATAGAGAGGCGGGCCTACAAACAAAATACGCATGAGAAAATCCCTCTCCGCTTGACGATCTAAATCAGGCAGTCGACGCACTCATATGCCAGCAGCAGGACACGACTTTTCGTTAAACCTGCTTTACCAGATGCTGCGCCATTTGTGCTTCACCAGCGTTATGGACAGCTCAGTCAGAGACTTTTCCGTGACATACACAGGTGAACAGGGAACTCCGTATCCCCACTTCCATTAACGCTTACGCGCCATTGTCCTGTTGAACAGCCCAAATGGCGTCGGACAGCTACGCCGGGATGTTCTGACGCATTTGTGCAGTGTTAGACCGAACAACGAATCTGGAAAGAACCGTGATTTCTTAGACACACGATGCATCATCCTGATAGTCTCGCCTTCGCTGGTCTGTAAGTAAAAACGCCGTTGTACAGGCGATGTTTGTTCCCTTTCAGCCTTACCAGAAACAACACAGACACAAATGCTAATGATAATAATTACCAATATCATTTAACTATTGCAACGGTAATTAAAACTTAATAAAAAGGGAAGCTCCCAGAGGGCTATCTGGGGATATTTAAATTGAAACCTACGCTGCTACAGACCGTGGAGAATATCTTGCAAACGCTGAGCATGCTGTTCCAACTCACCGGAAGGCTGATAGACGTTAAGGCATTGGTGAGCGGTTCTGCCGTCGCCAAAAATGTATAGAGAACTCCGACCAGCAGCGTTTCATCCTCTGTCTATAGCGCAAGCGTGTCGAGAACTACTGCTGATATTACGCTGTTGGCGAATAATCCGATTTTTGCTCCTGACCAGGTGAGTTTTTTCGGCTTTTCGCTGCCAGTATCAGGCTTTCACGTCATCATTTTGGATACGTTATTTCACTAAATGGTCATTGTTAGGGAAAAGAGAATGTGTGACTAGGTCGTTTAGCGTTGCTTTCCATCACACTCTAGCCAATTCACAACTATGGGCGGTTCTAGACGATTCCAGGTCAGGTTGACGGGACGCTAGTGGTTTCAAAGCTTGGTCAACAGATAACGATTGAAAAAGTCATGATCTTACTGAAGTTGTGCGGATAGTGAGTAATGCCGCGAGACGAACTGGCCGGGAGATTGATGGAACTTTAAAAATTATCTCTTAACGCATTTACGAATGCAAAAAGTCTATTTTTTGGTTAGCGGAGAATTTGTTAAAAGAATCCAGCATAGTGAATCCCCCTGCGCGGCTGTCTCTTGATCAGATCTCCTGATAAAGAGACTTCATCACCAGCCTCAACCATATCCTGAAGTCTGAACCAGCCATCCCACATATCTACCCAACCGGGGCGGCCTGTGCGTTTGCTGTGTATGGGTCCACCACATATTGCAATTTTTGTTCTCTTTTAAAATATATTCCACGGGCGTCGTTAGTGCGAGCGCCTTGTGGAGTCTTTTGCTGTTATACAGCGCCAGATATTCCGCCAGTTTCAGGTTAAACAACGCCAGATCCTCAAAGAGTAAAATTTCATTAAATTCAATGAATTGCTCTCTTAATGCCCGGTTAAAACGTTCACAGATAGCGTTCATTTTTGGCGTGTAGGGATAGGTCCAGAGGTGTTTGATGGCGGCTTCCTGCAGCGTTTTGTCAAAGCTTCCCAGGAACTCTTTCCCGTTATCTGTGATGATCTGGCTGATACCGACAGGGAACAGCCGGGCTGCACGGCTGAAAAAGTGATTGACGATATCACTGTTGAGCGACGGCACAGCCAGCGCCAGTACATAATCGCTGTGTTCGTCGATCATGGTAATGATATAGCGACGCATTTCACCCATTCTGAGCTCAATGGCGTCCATCCCAATGAGCTCTCCTGTCTTTACCGGACGGTAGTGCTTTGGCCTGCGGGGGGGTGGTGGTTCGCTTTTTGACAAGCAGAGCCTTACCCCGCGAGCTCAGACGTACTGGTATCATCCGCATTTTATCGTGTGCGGTGGCGATCATTCTGCCGATGGTGGAAACACTCGGGCAGGTCTGATGGCGTTATGCGCACCAGGGCTTCAGGCGAACAAAAATCTGCTCTTTACCGAGGTTCGGCAGCTCTGTCCTGAGGCGTCGAATCTCTTTCAGCACATCGGGATGCCAGTGCTTTTTTCGTCGCACCAGAGGTGCCTTACTGTGCGGGATTAGCCCCTCAGGTCCTCCCTTGATCAGTAACTGACGCCACCAGTAAAGCGTGCGGCAGGATACGCCAAAGGCTTCAGAAGCTGCAGAAATACCGTGTTTATCCCAGAAGTGCAGAGCCTTCATTCTCATTGTTGCTATATCAGCCATCACTGAAAGCCTCAACGCATAATCGGCTGCTTAGGATAGCCAACCTCAGGTGCTGCATTTGCATAGTGCAATCTCCCCTTACTTATCCGGAGGCAATTGCAATATCTCTGTGAACTTACACTGTGTATCATCAGGTTATTATGTGAGCTGGTAAATCAGATTTTGCATGGACTGAAATGATGCTGTTATTTAGGGACAAAGAACCGACTTTTTCTCTTGCCTCCTCGCCAGTAATGATTAATGGGAATGCTTCCTCTGGGGAGGAGGACAGTAGAAAAAAGAACCCGCCAGCAAAAATATTGGGGATGAACAGCTTTCGCTACTCAGGTTGTTGGCGGGTAAATTTCCTCATGAAATAAGAATGCTACGCGCTCTTTTTAATGAAAATGATAATCACTGTCAACTAATTGCGCATATTTTCTTCATACATGATTGATAAAGGTGATTCAGACTATCAGTGTTTTGCTGATGGCCTTTTTGTCTTTAGAAAACACCAGCCAGGCTGGTTGGTTCAGTTAAGCTTTCAGCTTCGAGAATTTTATGAAAGCTATTGATTTGTTAAAATAAATCACAGTCTGGTGACTGCAAAAGTTAAACGAGAAATCAAAAGGTGGCCCAAATCTGAAAATGAAGCTCTGCGTGATGATGTTGCCGCTGGTCGTCGTCGGTTGCATATCAGATCAATCTGCCCATCCCCGCGTGAAGCCACCACCGCCTCGGGCGTGGATAATGCAGCCCCCCCGACTGGCAGACATCGCTGAACAGGATTATTTCCTCCCTCAGAGAGAGGCTTATCACTATGCAAAAACAACTGTAGGGAGCCCAGAAGTATATTAATGAACAGTGCAGATGAGCTCCCCATATCGATGGGCAACTATTGTGAGCAATATACCCGGGCTTCCAGCGGAGTATAGATGCCAAAAGTGATAAAACCGAGCAATCCATTTACGAATGTTTGCTGAGTTTCTGTTTTAACAACATTTTCTGCACCGCCACAAATTTTGGCTGCATCAACAGTTTTCTCTTGTCCAATTCCCGAAACGAAGAAATGATGAGTGATGGTTTCCTTTGGTGTTACTGCTGTCGGTTTGTTTCCAACAGTAAACGTTTGTTGAGCACATCCTGTAATAAGCATTGCCAGAGCGGCAGAAAATAACATTTTTTTCATCTTATTATCCTGCATTGTTAAAAACGGCAGAATCCTATGTGATAATAATTAAACGATAGCTAAATGAACGAAAATTAAAAGTATAAAAGTGGTTACTCAGACTTGGTAGGTACTCAGAATCATGGGAAATGAATAAACCGCTTCATCTGTCCATTACTCTTTTAGGTGTGTTGTATTGTCGCCATATTCCCCGCATTAACCATGACAGTAGCCCGACGGAGAACTCCTTCTGCAAGAGTATACGGGAATAATCAAAAACGATGCACATCAAGTGGTTCGGGTTGCTGTTTTACTAGTTTTCGCCACAAAAGCCACTATTTTCCCAGACAATATATCTCTGTCTGGGTTACATAACGTTTGTCCGTTTATTTCCTTACTGATTGAACAGACCTGATTTCGTATAGTGTAATGTATGTAGCATACAGCAACAGAATATCTTATCTCTGGCTACGGTGTATCGTACAGAACGGGCAAAATGCGGCGGTTTCTCCACAAGCATGTGGAGAAACATTCTGCCTCTAGGATTCGTGCACCTTAGACTGGCCCCCTGAATCTCCAGACAACCAGTATCACTTAAATAAGTGATAGTCTTAATACTAGTTTTTAGACTAGTCATTGGAGAACAGATGATTGATGTCTTAGGGCCGGAGAAACGCAGACGGCGTACCACACAGGAAAAGATCGCAATTGTTCAGCAGAGCTTTGAACCGGGGATGACGGTCTCCCTCGTTGCCCGGCAACATGGTGTAGCAGCCAGCCAGTTATTTCTCTGGCGTAAGCAATACCAGGAAGGAAGTCTTACTGCTGTCGCCGCCGGAGAACAGGTTGTTCCTGCCTCTGAACTTGCTGCCGCCATGAAGCAGATTAAAGAACTCCAGCGCCTGCTCGGCAAGAAAACGATGGAAAATGAACTCCTCAAAGAAGCCGTTGAATATGGACGGGCAAAAAAGTGGATAGCGCACGCGCCCTTATTGCCCGGGGATGGGGAGTAAGCTTAGTCAGCCGTTGTCTCCGGGTGTCGCGTGCGCAGTTGCACGTCATTCTCAGACGAACCGATGACTGGATGGATGGCCGCCGCAGTCGTCACACTGATGATACGGATGTGCTTCTCCGTATACACCATGTTATCGGAGAGCTGCCCACGTATGGTTATCGTCGGGTATGGGCGCTGCTTCGCAGACAGGCAGAACTTGATGGTATGCCTGCGATCAATGCCAAACGTGTTTACCGGATCATGCGCCAGAATGCGCTGTTGCTTGAGCGAAAACCTGCTGTACCGCCATCGAAACGGGCACATACAGGCAGAGTGGCTGTGAAAGAAAGTAATCAGCGATGGTGCTCTGACGGGTTCGAGTTCCGCTGTGATAACGGAGAAAAACTGCGAGTCACGTTCGCGCTGGACTGCTGTGACCGTGAGGCACTGCACTGGGCGGTCACTACGGGCGGCTTCAACAGTGAAACAGTACAGGACGTCATGCTGGGAGCGGTGGAACGCCGCTTCGGCAACGAGCTTCCGGCGTCTCCAGTAGAGTGGCTGACGGATAATGGTTCATGCTACCGGGCTAATGAAACACGGCAGTTTGCCCGGATGTTGGGGCTTGAACCGAAGAGCACGGCGGTGCGGAGTCCGGAGAGTAACGGCATAGCAGAGAGCTTCGTGAAAACGATAAAGCGTGACTACATCAGTGTCATGCCCAAACCAGACGGGTTAACGGCAGCAAAGAACCTTGCAGAGGCGTTCGAGCATTATAACGAATGGCATCCGCATAGTGCACTGGGTTATCGCTCGCCACGGGAATATCTGCGGCAGCGGGCCTGTAATGGGTTAAGTGATAACAGATGTCTGGAAATATAGGGGCAAATCCAGTTTTTGGTCAGCACTCCAGCTTTACGTTTCTCTTTTAACCGGTAACTCTCTCCTTTGATATTCAGCGTGGTTGAGTGATGTAGCAACCGATCCAGTATCGCTGTTGCCAGCACGTGATCTCCGAACATTTCTCCCCAGTCTGCGAACCCTTTGTTTGACGTCAGTATGATGCTCGCTTTTTCATATCGACGGTTCAGTAGCCGGAAGAACAGGCTGGCTTCCTCTCTGTTCATCGGCAGATAGCCTATTTCATCCAGGATCAACACCCGGGCATAACTCAGTTGCTGCAGCTGACGCTCCAGCCGGTTTTCCTGTTTCGCTTTCATCAGTGTCGCGATCAGTCTGTCCAGTGGCATAAACAGTACCCGATGTCCCGCATCCACCGCTTTCACGCCAAGAGCTATGGCCAGATGAGTTTTTCCGACACCAGGAGGTCCCAGCAGGATCACGTTTTCGCTGCGCTCCACGAACGCCAGACCAGCCAGTTCCCGGACAACCTTACGGTCGATGCCCGGCTGGAAGGTAAAGTCGAACGGCTCCAGCGTTTTGACCCACGGCAGACGAGCCTGCTTCAGCCTGGACTCCATACCGCGCTGATGCCTGCCGTTCCATTCCTGCTGTAGCGCCATGCACAGGAACTCCCGGTAGTTCAGCTCTTTTTTAGCTGCCTGTTCCAGCAGGCTTTCAACGTGATAACTCAGATGCTCCATTTTCAGGCGACTCAGCAGGACTTCCAGCTCATGCATCACAACAGCTCCTCATAGGCACTCAGTGGTCGATGTTCCACCTGACTGACCTGCTGCCAGAGCGGGGCGTGATGCTCCGGCACTGTCTGCCAGCCAGACGATGCCGAACAGAGGCGATGTGAGGCCACCAGTTTCTCATTACTGTAGATCCGCAACTCGTCATCCAGCGATATTCGTATCGATACCGGCTGACCACACAGCGCTTCGGGAACGCTGTAACGATTACCACCAACCTCGATATAGCTGTCCCGGGACACATGGCGGATGTCGAAGTAACTGGTATCGAAGTCCGTATCCGGTAACGGCTGCAGATGTTCCTGCTCCAGCGCGAAGCGCTGTTCCGGCGTTTCTTTGAACTGGCGAAGTTCCCGTTTGTCAGCCACATCGGCTATCCATTGCTCCAGTTGTTGATTAACATGAGTGAAGCTGTCGAACCTGCGGTACCGAACGAAGAAGTTCTCCTTGAGGTATTTCACCATCCGCTCAACCTTACCTTTTGTTCTGGCCCTGCGTGGACGGCATGCCCGTGGCAGGAAGTTATAGTGGTCGGCCAGCAACAGGAATCCGGAGTTGAACACGACTTTCCCGTTGTTATTCTTCAGCACCGCAGCCTTCTGGTTATCAACCAGCACCGTTTTCACACAACCACCGAAGTAGCGGAAGGCGCGAACCAGTGATTCGTAGGTATGCTCAGCATCCTGTTTTGGTGCGGCGAAGACATGGAAGCGGCGGGAGAACCCCAGCGTATTAACCGCAAAGTTAACTTTGCACCGTTGCCCGGCAACCTCCACCTCAACTTCGCCCCAGTCGTGCTGGAGCTGGTATCCAGGCTGAGTTTCGAAGCGAACTGTTCTTTTTGACGGACGCATTTTACGTTTGGGCTGGATGTAGTAACGCAGCATGGAACGTCCGCCCGTATAACCCATTGCCTTAATCTCCGCAAAGATAACCTCACTATTCCAGACATTCTCTGCCAGGCGCATGTCGATGTAATCCATAAACGGTTTCAGCTTAACCATTTTGTGGCGGGTCTTTCTGGCTGGCGGTTCAGGGTATTTGAGGTAGCGTCTGACCGTCCGTTCAGAGCAACCAATCTGAGTCGCAATATCGACAATGTACGCGCCCTGCTGGCGCATTTGCTTTATCATGTAAAAGTCCTCTCTGCTCAGCATGTTGATGTCCTTTCTGGTGTGAGAACCTTAAGGAAACAACATGTTGGGTGGAGCGGACAATCCAAATGGTGAATTACCGTCTTATATCACTGGCGCTGACAGATATTAGACGTCAACTAGTTTTGCCGACTCGCGCCAACTATACTGGCCGCACCCTTCAGTGCGACATCAAGTCGCGCTTGTTACTGCCTTCGCTGTCTTTTTCCTGTAGCTTTCACCTTTCAGTTCGAACATATATCCGTGATGGATCAGCCGGTCTGCCGCCGCCACCGCCATAGTCTCATCCACGAAGATGCTGCCCCACATGCTGAACGGATGGTTACTGGTTATCACCAGGCTCCCACGTTCATAGCGATGCGCTATTAACTCGAACAGTACTCCCGTTTCGGCGCTGTCGCGTTTGACATAGCCAAGATCATCCACCACTATCACCCGGTAGCGATCCAGTTTCAGTAGCAGCTCATTCAGTTTCAACTGCGCTCTGGCTTTACGTAGTTCCTGCAACAACTCTCCTGCGCTGTAGAACCGGGCCCGGTAGCCCTGGCCTACTACGCCATCCACGATCGCTGCCGCCAGATGGCTTTTCCCCAACCCGCTGGCTCCGAACAGCAGAACGTTTTCTCCTGCATCAACCCAGTCTGTCGTTTCACAGAGTTGCCGGAACTGAGCTCCATTCAGTTCCGGCACCTGACTGAAGTCGTATTCGCTTAGCGTTTTGGCAACTGGCAACCGGGCCTCCTTTTTATAACGACGCAGTTTTTCACTCTCGCGCCACAGGAGTTCTTCATTGCATAGCGTCAGAAGATAGCGCGATGGTGTCCAGCCTTCTGCCAGTGCTCGTTTTTCCAGAGCGTGCCATTCAGCTCCAACTCGTGTCAGGCGTAGTTTACGCAGGCTGCGTTCAAGGTGATGGATATTGCTCACTGCGAACCTCCCTTGCCACGCAGTAGTTGCTCATAACTGCTCAGGTTATGCTGTTTCACATTGACTACCGGCAACGCCTTTTCCTTTATACCCAGGAAGCGCATCAGCCGGTGCAGATCCACGTTTCCCGGGGTATTCAGCATCTGCTCCATACCTTTTGCCACGACTGAGATATCGTCGTATCCTGCAGCCAGTTTCAGAGCATGTACCATCAGCCTGCCTGCCATGTCGGGTTCCAGATGATTACATAAGCGACGCCACAGCCTCCGCCATTCATCGTCTGGCAGGATGTCATTTCTCAGCGTTGCATGGCAGAACGCACCGGGCTTTTTTGCCAGACTGTCGATCACATGTCGGAAGTCGATACGACGGGCCCGCGTCTTCCCTTTTTCTGGTCTGACACGTGGGCAGCTCATGACCTCGCTGCTGCCAACGTAACAGCTCAGACGATCGTCCCATAACCGGACCCGTAACAGTTGACCTACAAGCCGGGAAGGTACGCTGTAGACGACGTGCTTCACATTGATGGTACTGCTGCGGCTAACCCTCACAGTCAGCTCATCATAGTCAGCACTGCGACGAAGCGGCAGCGGTTTCAGATGAAGACGTTCTTCCTTGACCAGATCCTGATTGTTACGGTTGTGCCGCATAACCTGCTGAGTGATGAAGGCCTGATATTCTTCTATGGTGCTGAAGTCGTTACTGCCCCGCAGTATCAGCGCCTGACAGATACGCCTTTTCAGATGTCCGTGGGCACTTTCAACCGAGCCATTTTCGTGGCCCCGACCGGCATTATTGTGTACGCCCTGCATTCCGTAGTGCTGACAGAGAGCAGCATAACGCTCAGTCAGCTCGCGGCGTCCATCTTCGCCCTGTTGTTTCCATGCTGCCCTCAGGCTGTCCGTTTTATGTTCTACCGGCACTCCGCCCAGTTGTCCGAGGGCTTCCTGCAGACCTTCAGCCAGAGCAGAGAAGCTCTCACCACCCAGCACAACCCGCATCCAGCTCCAGTGGCTCCATTCCAGACGGAAGTGATACAACTTATGCGCCAACAACTTACCGGCGATGGTGACAACTACACCTTTCAGTTCAGTAAAGTCCGACAGACCTCGCAGACCGGGCTGATGTCGCTGGCGGAACATGACCTCCTGCTCTGCACCATACTGTAGCTTCCATTCGCGGACCCGCCGTTGCATTGTTCTTCGAAGGCTGTTGGGGTACTGGCCGGGATATTTATCCTGTAGCATCTCCAGCAGAGTTGTTGGTGTCAGAGCCGGCCTCTCTTTCAACAGAGGATCTTTGCGTGTGCGCCAGTGCCGAACACTGTTTTTTGCCCACTCTCCTTTTTCGATCCGACGACCAGAACGGACTGAGATACCAGCCTTCATGGCCGAGATATGCTGAGTTATACCTTTCTTACGCTGAGTCATATAGTAACTGACCTGAGAAGTATTGAGCGTCACGCCATTTCCTGTTGGATCATGTAAATGACACTCAGGTTACAAAACCGGCCAGAATAATCGGCGCCAGGCGGACTGAGTTATTGTCGTCTCATAGGTAGAGACAGATTTTCATGGCTGTCAGTTCCTGTCGTGTAAAAAACGCACTGATTCTACGAAGGAACGGCCCTCGCAACAACCTTGCTCCCTTCCTGAATGAAATTCACGTTCAGTTATCGTCACCGATCACACAGCCCCTGATTGTTGTGGATATAACCGGTAATATCAACAATATCGCAGCTGTTTTTAACGCAACGTACTGGTCTGATGTATCATCACGGGCAACCTGAAAACACCTTTCCAGCCGGCATTGTCCGCCTGCGCTTATCACCCGCCAGGTCTGTTGCAGTAAATCCACCACTTGCGAACATTCTTCATCAACTGTGACACTGGCCCGCGAATGGCAAATGAGTCCCTGACTGAATAACAGCAAACATCGCATCGTTTCTTTTTCTGAATCTTCCCGCAACTAGCGTAACACCACCGGCGAGGACGGACTGGCCATGTGATTACGCTCAGTAATACGTTCATGCACCTGTCGGTAAAAGGAAGTACAGAATGCATGAATCTGTTGCCCGTTGATTCCTTCTGTAGAATGAAGCGTGAAGTGAACTGCCAGCAGACGCGGCCAGTAGTCTACGGCCTGCTGAATAAAACGCCGGATGTCTCCCGGCTCTGCAAGTAAGGCTTCGGTTATCTGCACGAAATGTTCCTTTTCAAACCGTTGCATTTTGTTAAGCCGGTGCAGACACACGGGAAAGCACGCCTGCACCGGTGTAATGCCAGTTATAAACAATGTGAATGGAATGACGAATCAGTCAGGAAGGGATGGCAACCTGCTGGCTGACCGGAGAATGTCTGCAGGAAGGTTCACGGGAATGTCGCCAGCACCAGGGACAGGGCCCGGCTCCACAATACCAGCGCCGGCATTTTGCACACTGCCAGCGCACCGGCATCACAACACGTATCATGCAACTCCCCCTCGTGATTCCTCTGTTCGCTGCTGCATCCACTGCTCCACTTCGCTTCTGTACCCGCGGCTGCTACGACCCGGTTTTATGGGTTCAGGAAAATGGCCTTCACTGATCAGCCTGTAAAACCCTTTGTCGGATCGGTGAAGCTGGTGATGCCTGGCACATCGGCAAGCAGCAATACGCTGTTGTGGCCTGTTATTGAGGTCAGAATATCCTCTGTGAGATTGATGAAGGTATAAGGGGGAACTGCTGAACGGTGCTTTCAGAGCTGGTCTGCTACGGGAGACCAGGGATTACCGGCAAGGTAACGGGCCTCCGGAACGCGCACACCACGACGATCGCAGGCGAAATCACTGAACACCCGTATCACTTTTGAGTCTCTCTTCGCACTCCGGTGAACGACTGTACGGCACCACATCCCGGGGGGAGCGGCTTCTGGTACGGTGCTGCTTCACCCGGTGCGCTTTCGCATCCCGGCACACTGAATCCTCCGGGATTCTGGTAAGCAGAACTGCAGATATCCGCTGTCGCGTCGTTGCACGGTGTGGGTGCGAAACACCGGATAACATGCAGGCTGGTGATACCTCTGAACGTCCTGAGCAGCGCGGACTTTGTCGGATTACGTGGAAACACCACGTCAGGGGTCCAGCAGCAAATCTGACCGGTAGCTGTAAACAGATTTCGTACATACCGCTCTGCAATAAATCCCCGTACCACAGGCCTCACAGAACTTCTTCCCGGGAAAAAACTTGTCGCACATCACACAATGCCACTCCAGCACGATCGGTAATGGCGATAAAAACATCGCCATATCCGCAATGTAAGGGTGGGACTTTTCCGGATTCAGCACCACACAGTCCGACTTCTGTTGGTCGCTCAGGGCATGTAAATCGTGCTCAAACCACGCCCCCTGAGCATCTGTCTGCAGAATCAACCGGCCATGACAGGAAAGGCAGAAACAATGCCGGATATTTCTGCTGAGCGCAGAGTCGGCACTGATAATGTGCTCACCCGGCGTGATCCCCAGCCCCGTTTTTATACCGTTCATTCTGCTCCCCGTCCTCACTGAAGCGCCCGGTCTGGCAGTGTGTACAATAGCGTTCCCCATAATAAGCGTGGCGACATTGTCTGCAGTACCAGCAGGCTTTACGCACCACGGGTAAGGCATCCGGTACGAATTGCTGCAGACGTTTAATCAGCTGTACTTCCCTGTGTTCCGGTTGTACATAAGGGCACTCATGACCGTGTTCCGTCAGCCCGTCGTCAGTGTGTTCAAACCAGGGACGTTCCGTGTCGTGCTGCGGGTGGTATCTGAGTGCACTGCCGCAAAGGTGGCAGGTGTAGTAAGCATAAGGTGCGGTCTGTGCGGTACGGGCACCGGTCAGACGTCCGTTGCCATCAAGTGCGAGAAAAGATTTTGCGTACATAGTGTGGTTCCTTACCGCCAGACGACACGCAGGCAACAGCCGTCCCGGTACGGGCAGCGTGGTCAGGTGTGAATGGCGGTTTTCAGTTCAGTCTCAGAAGGGAAAATCAGTGTGGTCGCTGTGAACACGTCATCACACTGAAGTCAGATAAGTCGTCTGTCGGGCTCAGCCACGACTGCAGCCAAAGTTGCGCTCACCGGTGCCGTAAACTTTGGTACTCTCCTTCGCCAGATAGTCAGCACGCTCCAGCACCTGCTGAAAGCCGGTGTCATCATCGCGTTCCAGCCACACCGCCGGCCTGACCGGAAAATGTGCCAGCGTGTCATAACGTCCGGCATCCACTCCCAGGGCACTGCACCACGCCTGTTTAATCATCCCGGCCAGTGATCCCGGAGCGCGGTAATCGCCGGCACGACACCAGGTATCCCGGTTGACCAGCAGCATCAGGTGATAGTGTTTTTTACCTTTGCACTCCCCAAACTCCCGGGCCCAGACGTAATGCAGGGTTGTGGGATGCACGCGTTTACCTTCCCGATGCTTACGTTTCTGGTAAGCGTCGA
>SKEA01000573.1_pt1 | contig 33447 bp, 29 predicted proteins | sample 4826601 | NCBI WGS metagenome assembly SKEA01 (sample SAMN11008821, study PRJNA524170) | human gut metagenome | biome: Human fecal sample; material: Feces; isolation source: fecal sample from pouch patient p13, p53 | host: Homo sapiens | place: Israel: Tel-Aviv | collected 2016-07-06 | reverse complement strand
TTATGAATATGAGTTTTATTGAAAGTCATGGTATGCAGATAAAAAAAGAAGATTATAAGCTGGTCTATGTTGGTGAATTATCAGGAAATATGTCACTGGATGATATTTTTGAAAGGTTCAACATTGATAGACCGGAAGATTTCCGTGGGCATTCCCTGTCTGTCAGTGATATCGTAGTTCTGAATGACGGGGAAAAAGTAACTGCTCATTTTGTAGACAGTATCAGTTTTGAACAGCTGGATTCTTTCCTGAATTTGGAAGAACAGATTCTTAGTGAACTGGCATATGAGGTGGAAGAACGTTATTTTGCTATTCAGAGAACAGAAGAAGGATACGATTATTCCTTTTACGATGAAGATTTCCGTCTGATGGATGGTGGTGTCTATGAAAATGATGAAATTTCTATTGAAGAAGCGGCAGAGGAACTTCTGGAAGACGAAGGCTGGACGGGAGAACGCATCCGTGGGGATTATGGTCAGTTGATGGGAAAAGTAGAAGAAATGGATGAGATTGTAATGGCAGAGATTCAGAAAAGCCAGGGCGAATATAAGCCTTTGGCGAAGGTGGAGGAACTGGAAGAGGCAAATTATAATATGATTGATAACGTCCTCAACAATATGCCACCGAAGAAAGAACCTTATCTGGAATATTTTGCCACAGAATGCGATGAGTTCCATGATATGGGAGCTTATGAAAAAAGTACCGATGTTAATCAGATAACTGCAGTCTATGAAAAATATAGGGAGAATCCAGAAACAGCTTATCTGGGATGCTCAATGGGAATTATCTATCGTGATCCGGAAGACAGTTACTATGATGAAGCCGAATTTGCAATCGTAAAAGGAAATACCGTATTTGGGAATCTGATGGATGATGTTCGGTTTTATGGGGAGCTTGCACTGGTACGGGAAGGAATTGAGAAAATTCATGAAGCATTGCCGGATTATAAGTATGTACCGATGCGGGATGTTCGGGAAGCAATGTATCCAGAGAAGATGACCACAGAACAGCTGGAAGAGGCACTGGATGAGATTGCAGAAGCTTTTGATCCGTATGAGTATCGGGATAATGTTGAGATGGGAGAAAATACGGTACAGGAAGTAATGTTGGATTTACAAAGCGGTAATATTCATTATTATGTTTCTTACTTGAAGGATATTGTAGACGAAGAATGCGACCTGTCTGTTCGTGCAGGCGTATTGATGGAAAGACTGAAAGCCTATGAACCAGAGCTTCCAAAAGATATGGAACCGATGGTGTATGTGAATTATTGTGAGAAAAGTGAGCTGGGGAATCCAAGATGTCAAAAGTTATCTGATCTGGATTCAAGAACCGTAGAACAGGACAAAGCCTGGTATGCTGATCGTGATCCCAACACCAACGAACCAAAAACGACAGCACAGATGTTTTTTACAGTATATTATGCTGAGAAGGGCGACAAGATGCTGCATCATTTCAAAGGGAAAATAGATATTGGCACTGGCAACGGAGGTCTTCTCAGTCAGTTAAAACTGCAGAATGAAATGAGACTGACGGACGAAAGTTGGATTAACTATCAGAAAGGCAAGGGGAATGAAGAGTTCCAGAAATATATGGAAGATCTGACGGATATGCGGAATCATGTACTGCCGTATTTGCAGAGCTTTTGCAGCTTGGAAGAAAAAGGCGTGCAGGAGAGACGAGAACAGAAGATAGCAGAGAAAAATGAGAGCAGAGAAGCTGTGCCGAGAGTGGCTGTTGAAATAAATACAGCAGTTAAGGACGCAGGGAAAACTGAAAGAAAGGCAGTAGCACAGAAAAAGACAATGCCAGAAAAAGAAAAGAAACCGTCAATCCATGAACGATTGGAAATCAATAAGAGAATTATCCAGGAAAAACAGGGAAAAGATAAGCCAGAGAGAGGGGCTGATTTGGGTGTAAGGACAGTGTAGTATAAGCAAAACGAGTCGGAGGTCACGGATGACAACGTGGCTTCCGGCTTTTTTGTTTTGAATGATTTGTGCTTCAAAGTTTTATGTGACAAATGAAACAATCTATGATGATATATCCTGTCTTTGACAGTTACTAAACAAAAAAAACGATGTACATCTTGATTTTACTGGGGTTCGGCGATTTATTGTGTCGTTTTGGAATATAGTATTTTATTTCCGACCTTTGCTTTTTTTCAGAATGTTTTTCATTTGCCTTTTGGTGATAAATCTATAATCCGTTTCAAAGCCGCAAATAGTGTGCAATGCATTGGTTAGCTTGCACTTTATGTACCAGACGATGCAGGGCATATATCTGATATTGAACTCGGATTTGAATTACAGTCAGGAGAAACATTTCAGGTAGTTGGCCTTAATGACGACTATTGGAATTATTTCATGGGTGGCGAACTTTCGGCGGAAGATTTAACCCTTTTGAAGTCTGGCGAGGCGTGCATTGTAAGAAACCCGCTGGCATTTAGTTACGGGGAAACTGAATTGGAAAGGACAAGTTTTGTGGCTGGTGATACAATTTCCGTGGCTGGCAGGTATTTTCCGGGCAGAGCTGCAACTTGTGGCTTGTCCGCTGGCGCTGTTCACTGTCCTCACTGATTAAGCCGGGATTGAAATAGCGTTCCGCTGGCAGCTTGCACAGCCGGATAAGCTGCATAACAACCGGCACACTCGGTATAGTGACGCACAGTTCGATGTTGGCAAGATAGCGAGGGTCAATCCCCACCCGTTCCGCCAATTCCCTGCGGGACATTCCTACGACCTCCCGTGCCTGCTGCACGTCCGCCCCAAAATTTTCAAAACCGGGACAGTCTTTTACATTCGGCATATCATATCACCCAGTTACATTCTATTGTTCATAGAGTGCGCCGGGAATGATTTGATATGCGTTTTAGTTTCATTTTATAATTCAGTTATTACCATATGACGTGGGCAACAGGTATCATCGAAGAATTGATTTTTGAAAGCAAACTAAAAACAGTAAGTGAAACTTATTATATAATAAGCATAAGTTATATATAAGCAAATAGAACTAACACATTTTTCTTGCATTTCTAAATTGGATATGGTATAGTGAATGAGGTAAGCTAATAAGATTAACATACCGAAAGGACTTTTCTATGCCACGGGATAAAACTAATACACACCATAAATTACTTCCATGTATTAAAAAAGAATTTTTAGAGCATGGATATGAAAAAGCATCCTTACAAAATATTGCAAGATGTGCTGGAATTACCGCAGCAGGTTTGTACCGACATTTCCCAAGTAAAGAAGCAATGTTTACTGCTATGGTAGAGCCAACAACGAGTGATTTTTTGAAAATATGCAATGTTTCTATGGAGGAAACTTATTCTCGACTTAGTGATAATGATTTCCTTCAAAATTTCAATGAATTTCGGACAGAGAAAAACAGAGAAACGATCAACTATATGTATGACAACTACGACGTTTTCCGACTGCTACTTGCCTGTTCTAAAGGAACGCCTTATGAATCATTTCAAGAGAAACTTGTAGAAATTGAAATGAAAGGTGTTATAGATTTATTTCATGTACTTGATAAACGAGGACTTTCACATAAGATAGTGACAGATAATGAACTTCATATTCTATGTACAACCTTTGTTACTGCCCTTTGCGAAACGATCAAACATGAATATTCACGGGAACAGGCATTGAAACATTTAGATTTTATAGGACAAATGCTTTATCCCGGTATGAAAGAAGTCCTTGGATTCTAAAAAGTAAATATAAGTAAAAATGAAATTTTAGGGCGTTTTCGTCCTAAAATTTTTCAGTTTTATGGGTTAGTTAATTCTAACTATTTTGATTAACTTAAACAGGAGGGATTGAATTGAAAAAAAAGAGCGTCATGTCTCAACTTTTTGCCTTTACAAACGGATGTAGAGGAAAAACAGCCCTCTCAATTATTTTAGCTGTAATTGGGGTACTGTGTGGTATGGCTCCTTACTTTGCACTCGCAGGTATTCTAACAGAGATGATTCAAAATATTTTAACAGTGCAGCATATTTTCTACTATGTAGGAATTGCCATATTGGGCGAAACTTTAAAAATGGTTCTTAGTACACTTTCTTCTTTGGAAGCCCATAAAATTACCTATCACATTTTGGAGAATATCCGTTGTAAATTATCAGAAAAGATGATGCGCGTTCCAATGGGTGTTATGGTTGATACTCCTTCTGGAAAGTTAAAAGCGATGGTTGTTGATACTGTTGAAAAATTAGAACAGCCATTGGCTCATATGCTGCCGGAGATCACTGCGAATGTTTTTACCCCCATTTGTATTATTATTGTTCTGTTCGCTTTGGACTGGCGTATGGCGTTAGCGTGTATGCTTGTGATTCCCGTAGGCTTTGTTCTTTTGATGGGACAAATGAAAGACTACAAAAACAGAGCAGATCGTTATATCACAGCTTGTAGTGGCATGGACAGTGCTGTGGTGGAATATATCAACGGAATACAGGTGATAAAGGCTTTTAGCCAAACGGGGACATCGTTCAAAAAATTTTCGGACGCAATCAAGTATTATCATGATACGACCTTAGATTGGTGGAAAAATACATGGCTGTATTCTGCACTTGGCCTGACAGTCATACCTGCCACGTTGATAGGCGGAATCCCTATCGGAGCCTATCTGCTTATGCAGGGAAGTATTAGCTTTTCCATCTATATCACTTGCCTGATTTTATCATTAGGGATTGCCGGTCCGCTCATACAAGCGACCTATTATGCGGATAGTTTTGCTGTAATTAACGCGAGTATCAGACAAGTCGGAGAGTTTCTTGAAGCACCGGAACTGAAACGACCATTGGAAAAAGTCAAGCTCACAGATGAAGGATTCCGATTTGAAGGCGTTTCTTTCGGATATGGAGAGCAGGAAATCCTTCATAATATAACTTTTACGCCTGTGCGCGGAGGAAAGACGGCAATAGTAGGGCCGTCCGGCTCTGGAAAATCCACAATTACGAAACTGATGGCTGGATTTTGGGATGCGACCACTGGAAAGATTTTTTATGGCGGTCAAGAGATTCGTAATATCCCGTCAGATCAGTTGATGGAACATATTAGTTTTGTATCGCAAGATAATTTTCTGTTCAATGTGAGTATCAAAGAAAATATCAAAATGGGAAATCCGAATGCTACCGATGAAGAAGTCATTGAAGCGGCAAAGGCAGCCAAGTGTGACGAGTTTATTCGTAAATTGGAACAAGGCTATGATACTTTAGCTGGTGATGCCGGAGGAAAATTATCTGGTGGAGAACGGCAGCGTATTACGATTGCCCGTGCGATGTTGAAATCGGCAGATGTCGTCATTTTAGACGAGGCCAGCGCTTATGCTGACCCTGAAAATGAAGTCTACATTGAAGAAGCAATACAAGAGTTAGTGAAAAATAAAACGCTCATTGTGGTAGCTCACCGACTGGCTACGATTGAAAATTCGGATAAGATTGTGGTTGTCGATCAGGGAAAAATTGTGGCAGAGGGTACACAAACGGAGTTGACGAAAAGCAGTCCGCTATATCAGCGTTTATGGAAGGAAACTCTTGCGGGGGCTGAACAGGAAGGAGGGGATAACAATGATTAAAACAGTCAAGCGGATTCTGCTTATGGCTGGAGATCATTGTCATAAAGTGACAGCCGGAATTGGCATTAGTCTTTTGTATTCCATCTTTTCTGCTATGGACTTGTTTGCAATTCTTTATATTGCTCTTTCAGTCGATGAACTTACTATGCAAAAAATAGTGGTTACTGTCGGCATTTTGCTTGTTGGCCTTATCGGAAAAATCGTTTGCAAGTATCAGATTTCAAAACGTATTTCCGGCTCAAGTTACGATGTGTTTTATGAAAGACGACTGGAAGCAGGAGAACGATTAAAAAAAGCCCCCATGGGGTATTACAGTGAAAAGAATCTTGGAGAAATCCAGATGACCCTAACAACAGATATGAACGCTTTAGAATCTTCGGCCATGTCGGTTGTAGAAAATATTTTAGGGAGCCTAATTTATGCGGCGATTTGTACACTGGTTTTGCTCCTTTTCAACTGGAAGATAGGGCTTATTACATTAGCCGGTCTTGCTATTGGGATGATTCTTCTTAATGTCATTCAAAATGGTGCCGAGAAAGCAATGCCAATGCGCTTTCATGCACAGGAGGAAATGACAGAAAGAACGCTGGAATTTGTTCAAGGCAACATGGTTATGCGACTTTTTGGAACAGGGCAAGATGGCCTAAACCGAGTAAAGGAGGCTTTTCAGAAAAAGCAAAAAGCTGATATTCACTTAGAAAATTCTGCAATCTGGCCGATCAACTTTTATAAATATGTTTTTCGGTTGGCGAGCTGCGGGGTGGTTCTGATTGCGGCGTTGCTTTATGTACAGCAGGAGATGTCTTTTCCCATCTGTGTGATGTTTCTTTTTGCTGCGTTTCTGGTTTATTCACAGATGGACGGCCTTGCATCCAATATCGCTTTGTTACGAATCGTTGATACTTCTCTTGAGCAAGTGGAATCCGTACTGCATATTCCAAAAATGCCCGGTAATGAAGCCGTAAATAAAATACAGAATTACGACATTGAACTTCAAAGTATATCTTTCGGGTATGATAAGCGTCCTATTATTCAAGACGTTTCTTTGAAAATTCCTGAACGAAGTGTAACTGCTATTGTAGGGCCTTCTGGCTCTGGTAAAACAACTTTGTGCAATCTGATTGCAAGGTTTTGGGATGTTCAAAAAGGGGCTATCCTGATTGGTGGCAAAAATGTGAAAGATATTGAACCTGATGAATTGATGAAGTTGATGAGTATCGTATTTCAGAATGTTTATCTGTTTCACGATACCATCGAAAACAATATAAAATTTGGCAGACCTGACGCCACACATGAGGCAGTCGTTGAAGCTGCGCGTAGAGCGTGCTGCCATGATTTTATTGAAAAGCTGCCAAATGCGTATCAGACAGTGATTGGCGAAGGCGGCTCGACACTTTCCGGCGGAGAAAAACAGCGTATATCTATTGCCCGTGCTATTTTGAAAGACGCGCCTATTGTCATTTTAGATGAGGCAACTTCGAGCGTTGATCCAGAGAACCAGTACATATTATTAACAGCTATCAATGAATTAACAAAAGGAAAAACTTTGATTATTATTGCTCATAGACTTTCTACAATTAGAAATGCCGACCAAATTGTCGTCTTGGATGGAGGGCGCATTGTACAGCAAGGAACCCACAAAACATTGATTCAACAGGATGGGGTTTACCGCAGGTTTGTTCAAATACGGAAAACAACATTCTCTTGGAAATTATAAACACAAAGGAAGGATAAGTATTATGGAAAACAACAAACTCAAAGTCAAAGATTTAGTAAACATTGGAATTTTTTCAGCATTGTATATGGCTATTGCAATGGTTGTAATGATTCCAGTTGGAATTGCCCCTATTCTCTGGCTACTCTGGCCGGGAATTGCAGGTCTGTTCGGAGGTGTATTTTTTACCCTGTTGCTTACAAAAGTACCCAAAATGGGAGCTTCTTTACTTCTCGCTCTTATTAGCGGCATCCTGTTTTTTGCTACCGGAGAGTGTACATGGGTAATTATCGTCACCTTTGCCATCGCCGGACTTCTTGCTGAAGTCATGCGAAAAGTACTTGGATATAAGTCCTTTAAGGGAATTGCTCTTGCCGGTGGTTTTTGCGCGATAGGCTTTATTGGCTCCCCTCTCCCTATGTGGTTATTCCAGGAATCATACATGAAATCCATTGAAGAGATGGGGATGGGAGCAGAGTATGTTGAGGGCTTACAGTCCATGATTTCTGCGGGTTCCTTTATCGGTATGCTGGCAGTCGCCTTTATTGGAGGTTTGCTCGGCACATTGATTGGTCACAAGATGTTAAAAAAGCACTTTGAAAAGGCAGGCATTGTTTAATGGGAACAACGAAAAAGGGAATCTTAGTCCTTGATCCAAGGACTAAGATTCTCCTACTACTTGGTATTAACATCTATGTCTTTACAAACAGCTATGTTGTGGCAGAAATGCTCGTTATGACGGCTTTGGTGGTTCTCTTGTTGTTATGCGGCGTTTACAAAACAGCATTGAAAAGCACGATTACATATATTGTCTTGCTTGCAATCAAGTATTTCCTTCTGCCATTCTGCCCTGAGATCATCTTGACCTCGCTGAATATCGTTGTTATAACTTTTCGTAAGTTGCTTCCTTGTGTCACTTTAGCGTCTTTACTGGTTAAGACCACTCCAATCAGACTACTTATGCACGCATTACAGAAGTGGCATTTACCGCAGACGGTAATTATTCCTTTGGCGATTACTGTCCGCTACTTCCCGACTTTGCGTGAGGAACAGCAAGCTATTAGCGATGCAATGAAGCTAAGAAATGTGCGGGGGATTCTTCAAAAGTTAGAATTTATCTATGTACCACTGATGTTATCAGCCTCGACAACGGCAGATGAATTAAGTCAGGCTATTACAGCACGCGGAATAGATAACCCCTGTGCCAAGACCTGTGCTGTTCCGATACGGTTCCATGTGCAGGACTATGTACTTTGTCTTGCCGCTGTCATTCTTGTTATTATTGCTTTTGTGTTGCTTTAGGAGGGAGGGGTTTTATGATAACATTTGAAGGACTGTCATTTTCTTATGGCAATATGAATGAAGAACAGCTAAAGTCCCTTAATTTACAAATAGAGAGAGGCGAGTTTGTTCTTCTTTGTGGTAGAAGTGCTTGTGGTAAAACAACGGCAACGAAATGTATCAATGGATTGATTCCGCACTTTTCAGAGGGAAAATACTCTGGTGCTGTTTTTGTCAAAGGGAAGGATGTAGCAAACACTCCAATCTATAAAATATCGGAGGATGTAGGCTCTGTTTTTCAGAATCCCAAGACGCAGTTTTTTAATCTGGATTCTAACAGCGAACTGGTCTTTGGTATGGAAAATTTAGGTGTGCCACCTGAAAAAATCAATGTGCGTATGAAAGAGGTAACTCATGATCTTGGTATAGAAAATTTGCTGGGTAGAAGTGTTTTTGACCTTTCAGGTGGAGAAAAACAGATTCTTGCCCTTGCTTCTATCTATGCAGTAAACCCAGATATTTATGTTCTTGATGAACCGACAGCAAATATTGACAAGGAGGGCATCGACCGTCTACACGAAATTCTTACCAAGTTGAAACAGATGGGGAAAACGATTGTTATTTCAGAACATCGGCTATATTTTCTGATGGATTTGGTGGATAAGGCTGTTTATATCGAACATGGTACTATCCAAAGGATATATACCGGAAATGAGTTTCGCGCATTAGATGATAATGAACGAATCCGGCTCGGATTGCGTTGTTTTACTTTAGATAGTCAGAAAAAGAAAGTACCTACGCAGTCCAAGGATGGTGTTTTGAAAATCTCCAATCTATCTATCAGTTACGGCCAAAACTTTATCATTAAGGATGCTTCTTTTACCGCAAATCGTGGAGATATTATCGCAGTAACAGGACACAACGGAAGCGGAAAATCGGCTTTCCTGCGTGTGCTATGTGGGCTTGTAAAGGAGAAGTCCGGAAAGATTGTATTTGAAGATAAAGCGTATTCCTACAAGGGGCGCAGAGCATTGTGTTATATGACAATGCAGGATGTCGTCCATCAACTGTTTGCCGACAGTGTATGGGAGGAATTTTCTCTCTTAAGCAAAAATGTTGACGAACAAAGTATTACAGATATTTTAAGGCGTTTAGATCTACTGGACTACAAAGAAAAACATCCTATGACGCTTTCAGGTGGACAAAAACAACGCCTCGCGCTTGCAGTGGCTACTTTAGCAAACAAGGATATTGTAATTTTTGACGAACCTACCAGCGGCTTAGACTATGGGAATATGCTTAAAGTTAGTGAGCTTATAAGGGAACTATCCATAGGAAAAATTGTTTTTGTTGCAACGCATGACCGTGAATTAGTGGAATTGCTGTGCAACCGGCAGATAGAAATATCTGATGAAACAATTTCTGTCTATGATCTTATTTCCACTTAATAGTAGGAGGTATTGATGAAACTTCATGCGTCCGGGGAGGACTATCTGGAAGCAATATTGATTCTTCAAAACAAACAAGGTATGGTTCGCTCCGTAGATATGGCCTGGCACATGAATGTATCAAAGCCCAGCGTGTGCCATGCGGTAGGAATTTTACGCGAGGGCGGTTTCCTGACAATGGACGAAGAACATTATTTGCATTTAACGGATATTGGCCGGGAAGCGGCTGAAATTATCTATGAGCGCCATTGTTTCTTTACGGAGCAGCTTATAGCCGCAGGCGTTGACCCCAAAATTGCGGAAGCCGACGCCTGCCGGATAGAACACGTTATCAGTAGCGAATCTTTTGAACGGCTGAAAGAGGCAGCCGTTCAAGAGTAATCGAATAGCACGAACTACTCTGCCCCTGCCAACGGGGAAAGAAAAAAACCGTTGCAGGGACAGGGGCTTTCGTACGCTTAAAATGGATTTCTTAATCTGCGGCGGTTTTGAGAAAATCAAGGCTGCCGTTTTTTTGTCCCCCAAAGGAATGACACCCTGACATTGGCGAGATCGGCGGCTTTAGGAGGGAGCCGCCATGAATCGAAAAGCGTATCGACAAAATATGACGGGATTTTCACCGTCAAAAAAGCCCGCCCCCGGCCAGGGGGAAATGCGGCCAGCGGTATGAATTATACTGTGTAATTCAACTTCACAATTATTCCTTTTTCGCCCGGTGGGTTTATGACCTGCCGGGCGAATTTTGTTGTTTCCTGCGGTCTGTCCCACAGCTTAAAAAATTTTTCAGGAAATTTTCTAAAAGGAGGCGTTTAGCGGTAAGCGTCAAATAAAAAGGTGTATTAAAAAAATAATCGTAAATAAAATAATTATTTACCTCCTACCAGATTATACGTCTTAAAACATTGCAGACACTAATGTTGAAGAGAGGATGCAACGCTACGAGAGATATCGTTGTTTGATATTTGAGGAGCATTAAGCAGTGCTGTGAAATTCTGTCTGATGATATCCAGTGTCCTTTGTTTTTTCTGTAATTCCTGTTTTTCCCGGACAGTAGCAGCCTGTTCAGATTCAAGATTTTCAATTTGCTTCTGGATTTTGGCAGAGCTTGGGATTTTGGTAACACCGAGATCATGAAGCTCTTTTTTTAGTGAATCGTGGAGTTGGTATTCTGCTTGATGTTTGGTCCGGTATGCGTTTGGATTTTTAGCAGATTTGCAATCTTCAATCACTTTACGGCAGAGCCGGTAAGAATCACAATGTTTTTGAATGACTTTCTGTGTGTTCAGTTCATTGTTGATTTGTGTTATTCTCTGTTCAGCCGCTTTAACAGAAGCATCAACATCAGAAACATGCTGTTGGAAATCTTCATAATTCAGCAGATTATTTTCAGAAAGATAGTTGAAGGTGCGGGCTGCCTCTTTTAGATTATTTAGTTTTGCCCAACGTTCAAATCCTTCTCGATTGCCGGTTGTAACATAAGTGGAAATATTGATATACAGGCGAGCATCTCTAGACAGATGCTTTGGAGTTTTCACTTTGCTACGATTTTTTGCCAGACGGATGCGGACATTTTCTTCTGAATAATAGCTTCCGAGAGATTTCATATAAGTGAAGTTTTTCTGTTCAGGCGCACGGAAGGATAGATGTTTTCCCTGTCGAACTTCATATCCTGCTAACTGCATCTTTTGCAGAAATTCCTCATAGTTGATAGAAGACCAGATTGCCTTATCAACCGCAACACGAAGTTTAGCTTTCCAACTGGTGCCACGATGGTATTCCATGTTCTCCTTATAACTTTTGCCTTTTTTTCCAGTCGGCATACTGGTGGCAAGTCCATTTTCATGATAGATACGGTTGCTGATTCTGCAGAGCTTATGGTAACAATAATATGAAATGAAGTTGACGGATGAAAGCTGGATCAGTTATCAGCAAGGAAAAGGCAATGAAGAATTTCAGAAGTATATGGAAGATCTGACGGATATGCAGAATCATGTACTGCCGTATTTGCAGAGTTTTTGCAGTCTGGAAGAAAAAGGTGTGAAGGAGAGACGAGAACAGCAGGTGGCAGAGAAAAAATGAGAGCAGAGAAGCTGTGCCAAGAGCTGGCGTTGAAGCAAATACAGCAGTTAAGGACGCAGGGAAAGCTGAAAGAAAGGCAGTAGCACAGAAAAAGGCAATGCTAGGAAAAGAGAAAAAACCGTCAATCCATGAACGATTGGAAATCAATAAGAGAATTATCCAGGAAAAACAGGGAAAAGATAAGCCGGAGAGAGGAGCTGATTTGGGTGTAAGGACAGTGTAGAATAAGTATAACGAGTCGGAGGTCATGAAGATTATTGTGACCTCCGGCTTTTTGTAAATTGTTAAAAGAATTATATTGTTATATGATTTCGTAAGTGATATACTTAAACATAAGGAAAACCGTGTGAAATTACAGTTTGCTTTTCGCACGGTTTCTTTTATACATAGCAGTTAGCTAAAACTAACAACAGAACGATGTGAAAGTTCTTTTGACTATACAGAGGAATACATAATGCTAATGAATGTTTTTGAAGGTATACTGATTCCATTTGTTGGAACAACGCTAGGTGCAGCATGCGTGTTTTTTATGAGAAAAGCACTTAGCAAGTTACTGCAACGTGCACTTGCAGGGTTTGCAGCAGGTATAATGGTTGCTGCTTCAATCTGGAGTCTTCTGATTCCGGCAATTAAACAATCTGAGAATATGGGAACTTTATCGTTTGTTCCGGCAGTTGTTGGGTTCTGGATTGGTATATTGTTTTTACTTGCACTTGATCATTTGATTCCACATCTTCATGTTGGAAGTGATCAGGCAGAGGGACCGAAAAGCAAACTTGGCCGTACTACGATGATGGTGTTGGCAGTTACGTTACATAATATCCCTGAAGGTATGGCAGTTGGTGTTATGTATGCAGGATTTCTTGCTGAAAATGCACAGATTACAGCAACAAGTGCACTTGCTTTATCACTTGGAATTGCTATCCAGAATTTCCCGGAAGGAGCGATTATATCCATGCCGCTTAGGGCAGATGGTGAAAGTAAGAGAAAGGCATTTCTGGGAGGTGTACTTTCAGGAGTCGTTGAACCGGTTGGAGCAGTAATGACGATTCTTGTCGCACAGATGGTAATCCCGGCATTACCATATTTACTCAGCTTTGCAGCAGGAGCTATGCTATATGTCGTGGTTGAAGAACTAATTCCGGAAATGTCTCAGGGACAGCACTCGAATATCGGTACGCTTTTCTTTGCACTTGGATTTAGTTTGATGATGATCTTGGATGTGGCACTGGGATAAGAGGAGAGGAATGATTCTTATGAGAATATTGATTTATGGTGCTGGTGTGATTGGATCCTTGTATGCGGCTTTATTTGCAGAAGCCGGTTATGATACAAATATTTATGCCAGAGGTAAAAGACTTGAGGCTTTAAGAAATAATGGATTGCAATATAAGAAAAATCAGGAAGTAATAAAGGCAGAAATTAGGATTCTTGGAGAACTACCAAACGATGATATTTATGATTTTGTTTTGCTTACTGTCCGGGAAAACCAACTGTATGAAGCACTTACTGAATTGAAAAATAATAAAAGTAATACGATTGTTACAATGATAAATTCATTGGACAGTTACAATAAATGGGAAGACATTGTCGGAAAAGGAAGAATATTACCAGCTTTTCCAGGAGCAGGCGGAAGTATAAATGATGATGGAATCCTTGATGCAGCACTTACTCCAAGGTTGATTCAGCCGACAACATTTGCAGAAATATCAGGAAATAAATCTGAAAGAACTAAGCAGTTTTCAGAGATATTAAGGCATGCTCATATACCATACAAGAAAGTAACGGATATGCATCTATGGCAGCTTTGTCATCTTGCTATGGTGGTACCGATTGCGGATGCGTATTATGAATCAGACGATCCGGAGAAAGTAGAAAAAGAATGGAAAATCATGAGGAAAACAGCAGAAAGGCTGAAAAGAAATTTTAATTTTTTGCGAAAACAAAAGGGTAAACTGTCACCATGGAAAATGAATATTTTTTGCTTTTTGCCATTGTCATTTCTGACGATTATGCTGGCAGTTACATTTGGAAGTAGTTTTGGAGATAAATTTATGTATCAACATGCTATGAAGGCACCAGATGAAATGAGGGAATTACATAAGCAGTTTTATGCTTATATTAAAAGAATGAAGAAATGCGGATGCAAGACGAAAAAGGTACTGTGATTGGAGAAAAAGCATGAAAAATGAAGAATATAAAAAATTGTCAATTAAAGAATTTACAAAAGCAGCAGGAAGATATGAAAGTAGTCATGCTGGTATTTACGAAATGTGCAAGAAAGATTATCCGGATATTCTGGAAGAATTAGAGAAGGAGCCTTTTAGAGATTTATTAGATGCAGGCTGTGGGCCTGCTCCGATGATTTCTTTATTAGCAGAAAAATATCCAGACCGACATTATACAGGACTGGATTTGACTCCGGCCATGATTGAACAGGCAAAAAAGAAAAATATTTCAAATGCAACATTTGTTGTAGGAGACTGTGAGAACTTTCCTTTTGAAAATGATTCATTTGATGCAATTATTTGTTCTATGAGTTTCCATCATTATCCGAATCCACAGGCATTTTTTGACAGTGTGAAGAGATGTCTTCGCCCAAATGGAAGGTTGGTTCTTAGAGATGTGACCAGTGACAACAAAGTATTGGTATGGCTAATGAATACATTGGAAATGCCGTTGGCAAATATATGCGGACATGGAGATGTCCAGGTGCCAACAAGAGATGTGGTCATAAAATGTTGCAAAAAAGCAGGATTAAAAGTAGAAAAATTTGAAATTCGTAAAGGTATGCGAATGCATTGTGTTGTGAGAAAACCTATGGGAAAGGCGATAGGAAATGAAAGATAAGTATCTTAGGGAAACACGAATGGTTGATTTTTCTAATCCGGCAATTCAAAAACTTATTCAAAATATGAAATGGAAGGAAATGGGTGAATTTGAAAGGATTAAGGCAATCTACAACTATGTAAGAGATGATGTTTTATTTGGATATAATATTGATGACGGAATTTCAGCTTCAAAAGTACTTGCAGATGGTTATGGACAATGTAATACAAAAGGAACTTTATTTATGGCACTTTTACGTGCCTGCAATATTCCATGCAGAGTACATGGTTTTACGATTGATAAAAGATTGCAGAAAGGGGCTATGACAGGGTTTGTTTACCGTAATGCTCCCAAAAGTATTTTCCATAGCTGGGTAGAAATTAATTTCGAAAATCAGTGGTACGAACTGGAAGCTTTCATTTTGGATAAAACCTACATAAAGAAGTTACAGGAACAAAATTCGGAATGTACAGGTGCATTTTGCGGTTATGGAGTAGCAGTCAAGGATTTCAGAAATCTCATTATTGAGTTTGATAGGAACAATACTTATATTCAGAGCGAGGGAATCAATCAGGATTTTGGTGTTTATGATTGTCCAGATGAACTGTTGAAGGAACATCATCAAGAAATTTCAGCCTTTAAAGCATTTGCTTATAGACATATTGGAAGACACCTCATGAATCGTAATGTCAGGAAGATTAGAGAACGATAGTTTTAAGCTTTTAGAATTAAAATTAAATTTGGAGGGTAATATGGCAGACAAAATACAAAATGCTTATGAAACATCAAAAAATATATATGACGATGTTCTTACGCAAAGAAATATTTTCAGCAAACTGTATATTAAGTTATTTTGGAGTGGCACTGATGATAATGATATAGCACGAAAAGTTTTATCATATGTTCCTGATGACTTTTCAGGAAATCTTCTTGATGTTCCGGTTGGAACTGCTGTATTTACGGAAAACAAATGGAGTTCTCTGAAAAATGCACATATTACTTGTATTGATTACAGCATGGATATGCTTGAACAAGCCAAAAAAAGGCTTAGTAGTCATGCGCATATCAAATGTATTCAGGGTGATGTGGGGAATCTTCAAATGGAGAATGAATCTGTTGATACCGTTGTCAGTATGAATGGTTTTCATGCATTTCCTGATAAGCAAAAAGCATTTCATGAAATATGGCGTGTTTTGAAACCAGGCGGCGATTTCATTGCCTGTTTTTATATCAGGGGAAAGTCAAAACGGACAGACTGGCTGGTAAAAAATATTCTTGCAAAGAAAGGGTGGTTTTCTCCACCATTTCAGACGGAGAAAGAGCTGAGAGATATCCTTCAAAAACTATATAAAGAAACGGATATCCATGTTGACGGTTCTATGGTATATTTCCGTTGTGTGAAGTAATGCAATGATGCTGGATTTATAATAAAGTTTCAGATAATAAGTCTGGAACTTTATTTTTGTCTAAATGGATTATTGCTGTCCGTTTAGGTCTGGATAATGCGCGATTCTCATGTTAAGATAATAGAAAAGGTTAGATAAAACTAACACAAAGAAATACAATTATGTGAAAGGAGAAGAAATTTGAATGTAACTGAAATTGCAAGTCTTGGAAGTAATGTGAAGCCTATGATTCAGAATGAGAATTGCTCTGTTCTTATGTTAAATGATGCGACAGGAGAGGGTGTTATGACGATTTACCGAGTACTGCCCGGAGTGATGATTTGCTTTTCAGACATGCATATGGAACAGTGTGTATCTGAATTTGAATTGAAGAATGACAGAAAAATATTCTGTATTGACCATTGCCGGGAGGGAAGAATTGAGATGGAGGTAAAGCCAGGCGTGTTCAGCATTATGCAGGAAAATGAACTTCGTCTGGATAACAGAGAGAATCATAAAGGGACAACTTATTATCCGCTGAAGCATTATCACGGAGTCAGTATTTTCATGGAAGTTGCGGAAGTTCAGAAGGTACTTGATGAATTGTATCATGGATTTTCCGTTTCCATTGAGAAACTTCGAAGCCGGTATTGTGCCGAAGAGAAACCTTATGTAATTCGAGGAGATAAGGAATTTGAGTCAATTCTTTCAGGGTTTTACCAGAAAAACATGGCACATCCGGAACTTGCAAAAGCAAAAGAATATTATCAGATAAAAGTCGTGGAATTATTGTTGTACTTAAACACGATGACCGTAGAAGACAGGAAAGAAGTCAGACCATATTATTACAAAACTCAGATGGAAAAAATCAAAGGGATTCATGCGCAGATCACAGGGAATCCTCAGACACGGTTTACCATCGAAGAACTTTCCTCTATGTATGAGATTCCACTGACAACTATGAAAAAATGCTTCAAAGATGTTTATGGAGATTCTATTTATTCTTATCAGAAGAGGTACCGCATGAATCTGGCTGCAAATATGCTGTTACAGGATAAAGAGAAAGAAGTACAGGAGATCGCCGCAAGTGTAGGATATGAAAATCCGGGAAAATTTTCATCTGCATTTCGAAGTGTGATGGGGCTGTCTCCGGCAGAGTACAGATTCAGAAAGGAAACATATGATGGAAAATAAAAAAGTATCAGAAAAAAAGGACAGATGGCTGAAAGTATTGTTTGGCTATACCGAAGGAAGCGGGCAAAGGCTTGGAATATCCGTTATTTTATCTGTTATCAGTATTATCAGTGGACTTATGCCATATTATTGCATTTACCGTGGAATCGATTTGTATATAAGAAACCTGAATCAGGCTCCTATGCAGGAAATTCTAAGATGGTGTCTGTATGCCTTACTCTTTTATATTATAAAAATCGTAAGCTTTTCCGCATCCACATGGATATCACATATAGCAGCCTATCACATATTGGAGGGTTTAAGGCTCCGCCTGACAGACCGGTTTCTGAAAGCACCATTAGGAGATGTAGAAGGGCACAGTATTGGTGAAATCAAGAGCATCATGGTAGAAAAAATCGAAAATATGGAACCACCCATTGCTCATATGATTCCGGAAGGAAGCGGACATATCCTGCTTCCGGTAATCAGCTTTATCGCTTTGCTTACGCTGGACTGGAGAATTGCACTGGCTTCTCTTGTAACCGTTCCATTGTCTTTGGTATTTATGACACTTACCATGATTATCAGCGGAAAAAGTTTCACTCAGTACGACGAATCCAATGCACATATGAACAGTACTATTGTGGAATACATAGAGGGCATAGAGGTTATTAAGGCATTTGGCAGGGCAGGAACCTCTTATGAGAAATATGCAAAAGCAATTCTGGATTATAAGAAATTCGTTGTGAAATGGCTGTCTTCCACCTGGATCACCATGAAAATGACATTCGCCCTGTTTCCATCGACACTGCTTGGAACTTTGCCTGTGGGACTGTATCTGACGATGCATGGTCAGTTGACCATATCACAGCTTGTGCTGGCAGTCATGCTGTCCATGTCCATGGTGACATCTTTTGCAAAAATAGAGGTATTCTCTGAAAATCTTCGTGAAATGCAATATAACATCGAAAGAATACAGGATTTTCTTACGATGAAAGAATTGCCGGAGCCTTCTGTATATGCAAATATCAATAGCTATGATGTGAAACTGGAAAATGTGCATTTCTCTTATACCGGTGAGGAAAAGGACGAAGTGCTGCATGGAATTGACCTGACAATGCCAGCAGGAAGTTTTACCGCATTGGTCGGACCGAGCGGTGGTGGTAAATCCACGGTAGCAAGGTTGATCTCAAGATTCTGGGATGTGACATCAGGAAGTATTACCATAGGCGGTGTAAATATTAGGGAAATTCCATTGTCACAGCTTTCAGAAATGATTAGTTTTGTGACACAGGATAATTTCCTGTTCCGGTGTTCCATTCTGGAAAATATACGTCTCGGCAATCCGACTGCATCGGATGAAGAGGTGCGGGAAGCGGCAAAAAAGGCATGCTGCCAGGAGTTTATAGAGAAGCTGCCGCAGGGCTATGATACCCCGGCAGGGGAAGCAGGAAAACGGTTATCCGGTGGAGAAAAGCAGAGGATTGCCATTGCCAGAATGATATTAAAAAATGCACCAATCATCATTCTTGACGAAGCAACTGCATTTACGGATCCGGAAAATGAAAACAAGATCCAGAAGAGCATTGAAGAACTGACAAAAGGCAAGACATTGCTGGTCATTGCACACAGACTTTCCACAATCACATATGCAGACAAAATCGTTGTTTTGAAAAATGGCTGTATAGAAGGGGCGGGAACCCAGGAAGAGTTGCTTCAGAATTGTCAGCTTTATCAGCGAATGTGGCAGGCTCATGTGGGAGCAAGACACTGGGCAGTGGGAAGTCAGAAAGAAGGTGAAGACTCATGTTTGGCACTGTAAAAAGAATCATTGACTGGTGTGGCAGTTTTAAAAAGAATCTGTATATCGGTTTTGTTTTTTCCTTTTTTTCAGGCTGGTTTGCGGCAATGCCGGTCATATGGGCGGCATATACGATCGGAAAGCTTGTAGAATGCGAGGGGCAGGGAAAAACTATTTCAACGGATTGGATTGGGAAAAGTATCGTAATTCAGCTGCTTTTCATCTTTCTGCGTTTTCTGTTTGATTATTTAAGGGCAAGATTTCAGGAGTCGATCAGTTATGAATTGATTGCCAGAGACAGACTGGCAGTGGGAGATGCGCTGAAGCGTGTATCTTTAGGATATTTTCAGAACATGAATACAGGTACGATTCTTAATTCCATCACGACAGGCCTTCATACACTGGAAGGAATGGGAATCCGTATGATTGATAACTTTGTAGGAGGTTATCTGAATTTTATCTGCATCCTTTTGTGGCTCACCTGTGTGAACTGGAGAGTAGGGCTGATTGCAGTGACGGGTGCCGCTGTTTCTCTGATATTTCTGCTTATCATTTCAAAGTACAGTACAAGAAATGCACCGGTACTTGCAGCAGCAAACAGAGATCTGACTGGAGCAACTTTGGAATATGCCAGAGGACTTTCCGTGGTAAAATCCTTTGGAAAAGCAGGGGCTTCCATGGATTCTATGAAAAAGGCATGCAGGGACAGCCGTGACATTAATCTGAAAATAGAATGGGGATATATTCCTTATAATGCACTGCATCTGCTGGCGTTAAAAACAGCAAGTGTGTGTATCGTAATTGCTGCGTTTTATCTGGGATTTTCTGGACAGTTGGATTTTACTTATATGATGTTTGTGATTCTGCTGTCATTTCATGTGTTTGGTTCTTTGGAGCCGATTGCAGACTGTGCTCATGTACTGGCTATCATTGATGATGCCCTGGAGCATTTGGATGAATTGACAAAAGGGTCTGTCATTGATGCAGATGGACAGCAGATAGAGATTGCACACTATGATATCGAATTTCAGAATGTAGATTTTTCTTACGGGGAAGGGAAGGAAAGAAGACAGGTGCTCCATAATGTGAATCTGAAAATTCCGGAGTATTCAGTTACAGCAATCGTGGGTCCTTCCGGAAGCGGAAAATCTACGATCTGCAATCTGATTGCCCGGTTTTATGATGCAGACAGTGGAAGTGTTCGTGTGGGAGGACATGATGTGAAAGAATTTACCTGTGACAGTCTGTTATCCAACATTTCCATGGTATTTCAGAATGTATATTTGTTTCATGATACAGTGAGGAATAATATTTGCTTTGGAAAACCGGATGCAACAGAAGCAGAAATGGTCGAAGCGGCAAAGAAAGCGTGCTGCCATGATTTTATTATGGCATTACCGGAAGGCTACGATACTGTCATCGGTGAAGGTGGTGGGAGCCTGTCCGGTGGAGAAAAACAGCGCATTTCCATCGCAAGAGCGATTCTGAAGGATGCACCGATTATTATACTTGACGAAGCGACAGCCAGTGTAGATCCGGAAAATGAACATTTGATCCAGGCAGCTATATCGGAACTTACAAAAGGAAAAACCATAGTAACAATCGCACACAGACTGGCGACGATTGAGCAGGCAGACCAGATTCTGGTGGTAGATAATGGGCAGATTGTTCAGAGAGGAACCCATAGAGAACTGGTGGTTATTCCTGGAAAATATAAGGATTTTGTAGATATCAGAAGCCAGTCGGAAGGCTGGAAAATCGGCTAAGGAGGAACGAAAAACATGGAAGAATCAAGAAAACTATCAGGAAAGGATCTTATTACAATAGGAATTTTCTCTGCAATTTATTTTGTGCTCAATCTGGCAGCTATGATTACTGGATTTGTGCCAGTGTTATGGCTGCTGTTACCGGGCGTGACAGGAATTGTGACCGGAATTCCATTCCTGCTTATGGCATCTAAAGTGAGAAAACCAGGGGCAGTACTTATTATGGGAACAATTACTGCATTGCTTTATTTTGTGACTGGTCAGTTTACAGTATTGTTACTGATTACATTTGCCATTGCATGTATATTGTCAGAACTGTACAGAGCTGTGACAAAGTATGATAACAGTTTTACACATATGATGATATCGTTTGTGTTTTTTTGTTATGGAATGCTTGGCTCTCCACTGGCAATATGGGTGTATAAAGACAGTTTTTTGGCGCAGATTCAGCAAAATGGAATGTCTGCAGAATATGTCCAGTCTTTATCGGGATTGATTTCTACGCCAATGCTGATTGTACTTTGTATTTCTCCAGTCATAGGAGGCGTGATTGGAGCATTGATTGCTAAAGGTTTATTCCGTAAACATTTTAAGAAAGCAGGGATTGTCTGATGAATAAGAGAACAGTCATCAATCATCTTGATCCAAGAGCAGGGCTGTGGCTGCTTTTAATGGCAAATATTGGTATGTTCTGTCAGAAAAATTCTGAGCAGGGGAGTATGCTTTCAGGCATATTTCTCCTGCTTATGCTGGTATATGGACTATATAAGGCGGCAGGTAAAGGTATCGTTTTACTTGTTTCTTTCCACCTTTTACTAATGTATGTATTTCCGCAGTGTCCCACATGGATGAATATGGTGTTTCCAGTTTTAGTTAATTATTCATTGCGTATGCTGCCATGTTTTTTGGCAGGTTTGTTGCTGCTTCGAACATCGTCCATGCAGAAAATGATCGCTGCCATGTATACACTGCATCTACCACAAGGATTTATCATAGCAATGTCTACGACACTTCGATATTTTCCAGCTTTGAAAGAGGAGTTCGTACATATAAATGCTGCTATGAAACTTCAGAATATCTCATGGGCATCCCGCTTGGAGTGTACGGTAGTTCCATTGATCGTGTCTGCAGTCAATACATCGGATGAAATAGCAGCGGCGGCAGTGGCAAGAGGAATCGAGAATCCAGGAAAAAAGACTAGTGAAATAACACTTCACATGGGAATTTCAGACTGGTTGATAATGATTTTGGTAACATTTGGAATACTTATAGTGGTGATTGCAGGATAAAGAAAATGATAAAGTTTGAAAATGTAAATGTAACAATGCAAGGAAAAAGAATTCTGTCAGATATAAATCTGGAGATACAGGATGGGGAGTTCGTATTGATATGCGGGGAAAGTGGATGTGGAAAAACCACAATGACAAAACTGATTAATGGATTGATTCCGCATTTTGTGAGGGATGTCAGCGTAGATGGAACGATTACGGTTTGCGGGAAAAATGTTGCAGAGATGCCTATGTATGAGATTGCAGAGCTTGTAGGGTCTGTTTTTCAGAATCCCAAAACTCAGTTTTTTTATACGAATTCTAATGCTGAGATGGCATTTGGCCTGGAAAACAGAGGCGTGGAACCGGAATATATACGAAAAAGAATTAAGAATACAATAAATGAATTAGATATAGAGAAGCTGGAAGACCGGGATGTATTTTCTTTGTCAGGTGGTGAGAAACAGCTTCTTGCGTTTGCGTCAGTATATGTCATGAATCCGCAGATTTATGTGCTGGATGAGCCGTCAGCGAATTTGGATATAGCAGCGATGGAAAAGCTGAGTGAAAGAATGAAGGTAATTAAGGAGAAGGGACATACTGTAGTTGTGGCAGAGCATCGTCTGGCATGGATCCAGAAATTCGCAGACAGAATTATTTATATGAAAGAAGGAAGTATAGAACAAGAATTTACATCAGATGAGTTTAAGGCTTTGTCTGATCTGAAACGAAAACAAATGGGGCTCAGAAGTATCGTTCCTGAACAGATACAGATCCCGGAGATTACAGGAAACTCAGAAGACGCAGTACTTCAGATTTGTAACCTTTCATGTAAGAGAAAGAAACAGATGATTTTTCAGAATATTAGTTTATCTGCAAGAGCGGGAGACATCATCGGTATCACAGGGAAAAACGGTGCCGGAAAATCTACTTTTTGCAATTGCTTGTGCGGTCTGCTTAAGCCCAAAGGCGGCGAGATTCTGTATCAAGGGAAAAAGCTGTCGGAAAAGGCCCGGACCAAACTGTTCGGGATGGTCATGCAGGAAGTCAATCATCAGTTGTTTTCAGATAGTGTGAAAAATGAATGTATGCTTGCAAATGAAGAAGCCTCTGAACAAGAAATCAGGGAATTACTTGAAAAATTTGACTTGGAAGAGTATGCAGAATATCATCCGATGATATTATCTGGTGGACAGAGACAGAGACTTGCTATTTGCCAGGCAGTTATGGGTGAAAAAAAGCTGCTTATTTTCGATGAACCTACCAGTGGGTTGGATTTTAGGCACATGTGTCAGGTGGAAAAATTGATGAAACAATTGTCAGAAGAAAAATATATTATTATAGTTGTAACACATGACTATGAGTTTTTGAATCGAGCTTGTAAGAGGTATATTAGAATAAATAGTTAACTTTTAGGAAAGGAAAACGGATTAAAGGAAGAAATTATCCATTCATGAACGGCTTGAGATTAATAAGAGGATTATGCAAGAAAAGCAGGGAAAAGATAAGACGGAGAGAGGGGCTGATTTGAGTGTAAGGACGGTGTAGTATAAAATAGAATGGAGTCGGAGGTCACGGATAACAATGTGGCTCCCGGCTTTTTTGTTTTGAATGATTTGTGCTTCAAAGTTATGTGAAAAGCGTGACATCAGCGACTGTAGGTTACACATCCGAAACATTATGATTTATGTATGCGGCCAGTGCAAGACGGTGGTTTAGGAATGAAGCGTGTCTTAGAATATATGGAAATTCCATTTGAAACATGGGAATCTGTAGGACAGATGCGGATGGAATTTGACAAAGAAGGGGAAATGAAAACAGCGTGATATAAAATAGAAAAAAATTATCTTGAGACATCGGTATGCGCCGATGTCTTTTTGTTTTGGTAAAAATGCTGAATTATCTACCACGAAAGTATACAAAGCCTACAAAGATGTATCTTTGTTCAAAAAGACTATATATGGGCGACCTTTTACGGGCAATTTATATAGAATAGAGAAAAGTTATGAAAAATCATGGATATGAAAACAGCAGTTATATATCGTCTTGAAGAATTGATAAGGCAAAAGGATATTACCGTGAATGAGGCGGCGATACGGTCTGGTGTTCCGCCATCAACGCTGAAGAATATTTTGTACGGGCAGAGTAAGAATGTAGGCGTAGTTACAATCAAGAAATTGTGTGATGGATTAGAAATCACAATACCAGAATTTTTTGGAGATTCCATCTTTGCAGAGTTGGAACCGGAGTTATAGAAGTAAGAGATAATCTCATGGCAAAATTCTGCGGGATGGATTTTTTTATGAAATGAGGTTAGTCGAAACTAACAAAAAGGAAGGATACCTTGAATTTGAAGATGCCTTATGACCTTAATGAGATGGAACGAATTTGTTCTGATTGAAAAATAGTAAATTACTATAGATAACGTCAATGCTTATACATAGCGATAGCAAAAAATGCTCAAATAACGAGGATAGCAGTTTGTTTTACTCTTCATTAATCAATGTTTATCAGATGTAATAAAGAATAGAACAAGAATATATAGCCTCTGTTATTTCAAAAGTATTTCTTATATAGAATAAGTATACGAGAGTGTAAATTTAACGAAAGTATATTGGGGGATTACTAGTCTGGATCTTTGATGAAAGTTAGGAAATAATCTGTTTAAAAAATTAAAAATAGTTTACTGTAAAATAAAATTTTCGCATAGACCCGAAAGTGTAAAGTCCCCCTAATAAATTTCCAAAGATTTATTTTGAACTTCACTGGAAGGCTTAGACGGTAGCTACCAGGGATTTCTAGTCAAGTTCTTTCAACTTTTTAAGTATGCGTTAATCTTGCCCTCCTTAATGAACCGGTTATAGTATTCGGCGCCGAGATCCTTGAACATAATCCTATCTTTAAGGGTGAGATAGTTTGCTATGAGCATGGAGTACGTTACTGCAGCATATGTACGTTTAATTAGTTACAGAAAAATATTAATTAAATAGATAAACACGCAACATTGGATTAAAATCATTGAAAGGGTTATATATTATTTTGTGTTGACATTGACCAAACAAAATAGTATGATTACAGTGTAATTGATTACAGTGTAATCAAGAAAGGAGGGCTGATTAAATGGCATTAAAAGACCATTCCCTTGACGATAAGATTATTAAGGCGGCCTTTGATGAATTTATGGAATTTGGTTTTCAGAAAGCATCAATCCGAAAAATAGCTGATCGTGCAGGAGTGACACCGGGAGCTGTATATACCCGTTATGACAGTAAAGATGACCTATTTTGTAGTCTGGTGAGCAATTTTCTTTCTGCGGTCAAGGCTCAATCAGAACCAATCGGCAAAATGTATTTTGAGCTGTTGGAAAGTAAAAACGTGGATGCTCTTTTGGATGCAATTCGTAAAGAGGAAAAAATCTATCTGGATATTCTCTTTCAGTATTACGATGAATGTATACTGTTTTTCTGCCGCAGTGAAGGAAGTTCTATTTATGCCATGGTACAAAAAATGATGGAACATAAAACTGTGGAGACAGTGAATTTTTTGAAAGAGATGGCGCAAAGTGATATTGATCTGGATGGTATTGGCATGATTATGGGAGAGCAGTTTCACTATTATCAGCAGATTTTAGAAAAAGGCTACAGTAAAGAAAAAGCGGTCTCCTGCATGAAAACCGTTGAGACCTTTCTTGAAGCAGGCTGGAGAGACCTGTTTGAAAGAATACTGCAATAAAGCAGAAAAAATTTTACCTACAGGTTAGATTTGTCTAACTAACAGGCTTATATACAATAAAAAACATATTGATTTGGAGGTTTTCTCATGAACAGAAAAATTGGAGCAAAAGATTTAATCACCTTGGGCATTTTCACGGTCATCTATTTTGTGATCGGAGCAGCGTTATCCCTTCTCGTTTCTATTCCCATTATGGTCCCTTTTTTCCCGGCAGTTTGGGCGCTCATCAATGGAACTGTATTTATGCTGTACACAACGAAGGTTGAAAAGTTTGGCTTGGTTACTCTTATGGGTGTATTGACCGGACTGCTTGTGGGACTTACAGGAATGGGCTTTTGGTGTGTCCCTACCGGCTTGGTCTTTGGACTGCTCGGTGATTTCATCATGAAAAAAGGAAACTACAAAAGCTTTAAGCACAATTTGATTGGATATGCCATTTTCTCAATTTGGACATCTGGCTCTCTAATTCCCTGGTACTTCTTTGCACAGGACACACTGGCAAAGTATACCCAGGGTGGATACAGCGCGGACTATGGCACACAGGTGCTGGCTTTTACTCCATGGTGGAGTTTGGTGCTTTTTGTGGGACTCAATTTTATCTGCGGTCTGCTTGGAGCATTGATTGGCAAAAGGATCATGAAAAAGCACTTTGAGAAAGCGGGGATTTTATAATGCCCGCCACAGAATTATTAGCATCACCTTCTAACAGAAAAGGAATACGGTTTGATCCGAGGACGAAATTGTTCCTGTTGATTACTTTATGCACCCTCATACTCAGTACAGATAACAGCGGACTGATGCTGTATTTGAAGCCTATCCTGGCTCTTATTCCGTTTGTCCTCCTGCTCCTGTCGGCTAAATATTTGGCTGGGTTTTTGTATTTTGTTTTATATGTTCTCGGATTTGTGCTGGAACTATCTTGGGGAGCTTTTGGAAATGGGGTGTCTGGTTTTATCGTGCTTATGGTGTCTGCGATCTTAACCAGATTTACTCCTTGCGTCATTGCAGCATTTTTCCTTATGACAACCACATCCGTCAGCGAATTTATAGGTTCGATGAAGAAAATGCATATTACTGACAAAATCACGATTCCGTTATCCGTTGTATTTCGCTTTTTCCCTACGGTTAAGGAGGATGCGGGAGCAATCAACGACGCAATGAAAATGAGAGGGATCACTCCTAAAAATCCAATGCTCATGCTCGAATACAGAGTCGTGCCTCTGATTATTTCAACTGTGAAGGCGGGTGAAGATCTCTCCTGTTCTGCACTTACAAGAGGGCTTGGCTCTCCCAAAAAGCGCACCAATATGTGTGACATAGGCTTTCATCTTTGGGACTGGCTGATTTTTGGAATCTGTTTTTGTTGTATCCTTATCTTCTGTTTCCAGAACCAAATCTGTTCTTTATTGAATCTTTAAGGAGGCGCACTATGATTGAAATTGAAAATGTGAGTTTCTATTACCAAGGAAACGAACAGATGGGCGCAGTCAATCATCTGAGCCTCTCTATACCAAAGGGGCAAGTAGTGGTTCTTTGCGGCGAATCTGGATGCGGAAAAACCACAGTCACACGGCTTATAAATGGCCTGATTCCCAATTTTTATAAGGGCGATTTGACGGGGGCGGTAAGGGTAAACGGCAGAGATATTACGAAAATGCCCTTATATGAGATTGCAGAAAATACTGGCAGTGTGTTTCAAAATCCGAGATCCCAATTTTTTAATGTGGATACGGACAGCGAGCTTTCTTTTGCCTGTGAAAACCTTGGGTATCCCAAGGATGAAATCATCGCAAGAGTAAGAGAAACGGTAAAAGACTTCAAAATTGAACGTTTGCTCGGAAAGAGCTTATTTCATCTGTCTGGCGGTGAAAAGCAAATGATAGCCTGTGCATCGGTATGCGTAACAGCGCCCGATGTTATGATTTTAGATGAGCCATCGTCAAATTTGGATGTCAGGCACATTTCCATACTCGCAAAAATCATTCAAAAATGGAAGGCACAGGGTAAGACCGTAATTATATCCGAGCATCGTTTGTATTATCTGACCCACATTGCAGACAGGTTTGTATGCCTTGCGAAAGGGAAAAAAGTCTTTGATTTATCTACGGACGAATTACGAAAGCAGGATACGGAAAAGCTAAGTGCCCTTGGACTTAGAACACCGGACATCCGCTACCTGGAGCCTGAACCTACAGGTGTGGCGGGTAAACAGGCGTTGTGTTTTGAAAAATTCCGTTTCTCCTATAAACGGCAAAAAGAGTGCCTGCAGCTTGAAAATTTCTGCGTTCCCAAGAATGAAATCATAGCCATTATTGGAAACAATGGAGCAGCTAAAAGCACCTTTGGACGGTGTCTTTGCGGGATTGAAAAAGCAGGAATGGTGCGTGATGGAGATATGCCCCTCTCGTATAAAGACCGCCTGAAACAGTGCTATATGGTCATGCAGGACGTCAATCATCAGCTCTTTACCGAGAGTGTTATGGATGAGCTGCTGATCAGCATGAAAAATCCAGATGAACAACAAGCTCTTGAGATATTGGCACAGCTTGGATTGTCTGAATACGCAAAGAGGCATCCCATGTCCCTATCCGGTGGAGAAAAACAACGGGTTGCGATTGCCACTGCGTTAGCCTCAGATCGAGAGTATATCGTAATGGATGAACCTACCAGCGGGTTGGATTACAAATACATGAAAGAGGTAGCTTTGTGTCTAAAACAGCTCAAAGAACTTGGAAAATCCGTTTTTGTTATCACCCATGATGTGGAGCTGATTTATCATTGCTGTACCTATGTAGTACATATCGAAGCTGGAAAAGTGACTAATCAATATGCAATAGATAAAAGCACACATACCTTTTTGAGGGACTATTTTCTGTTGCAATAAGTTGATAGGTGTCTGCTTGGCAATCACTTAAGGAGGGAAAGCAATGAAAAAAGAGCCAAAATCAGAAAAACCATCTTTCTTTAAAGAATTGGGTGAATATATACGCCCTTATCGAGGACAGTTTGCGCTGTCAATTATCGTCAGCCTGCTCGCCGTATTCTGCGGTTTAGCCGTATATGGTGTTGTCGGGGTATTGTGCGGGGAAATTTTTGAAGGAGACAGATCGTTTGTTCAATTACTTCTCATCATAGGTGTAGCTGGTCTGTGCAAGATTTTGAACGCTGTTTTTTTGAATCTGTCCACTTATATTTCCCATAAAGCGGCCTTCAAAACCCTTAGAGATATACGGCTTGCCCTGTCCAGCAAGCTGATGCGGCTGCCTCTTGGCTATTTTGAAAGGAAAGGGAGCGGCAGGCTGAAAACCGTACTGGTTGACAGGGTTGAAGAAGTGGAAAAAACTCTGGCGCATTTTCTGCCAGAAATGACCGCAAATTTATGTATTCCCATCGGCCTCATCATTTGGATGTTTTCTATTGATTTCCGGCTGGCACTTTGTGTCCTGCTGTGGATTATCATAGGATTGGCCGCAAGCAGTGGAATGATGAAAGATTACGATAAAAAATTTGCTGGCCAGATTGCTGCTGGGAAAAGTATGAATCAGGCAGTAGTGGAATATGTAGGCGGAATTGAAGTCATCAAAACTTTCAATCAGGCTGAGTCAAGTTATGAAAAGTATGCTAATGCGGTAAAGCACCACGCTTCATACTCTGTCGATTGGATGAAAAGCACTCAGATATATGCCTCTTTAAGCTATAGCATCGCACCTGTTTCTATTTTTGGTGTTTTAATTTTCGGTTTGATTTTTTACGGAAACGGTACGTTGGCGCCTTCTGTCCTGTTTTTATTTATGATTATATCCCTTGGCGTGTTCGGGCCTATTTCAAAGGCATCCTCTTATATGGATCAATTATCCAGCATGAATGTTGTTGCTGGAGAAATAAAAGATATATTGGATGCGCCCGAACTTGAGCGGTCTGAAATCGCAACAGCCGATGTTTCTTCTTTTGCTATTGGGATGGATTATATTACCTTTTCCTATGAGCAAAGCGAAAAGCCTGCAGTAAAAGATGTATCCATCACCATTCCGCAAAATACGATGCTGGCGTTGGTAGGTCCATCAGGAAGCGGCAAATCGACAATCGCAAAATTGCTAGCAGGTTATTGGGATGCAGATGATGGAACCATTACGATCGGAGGCATACCGATTAAGGAGTTGTCCATTGAGCAGCTTAATTCTTTGATTGCCTATGTAGATCAGGATACTTACCTTTTTGATATGAATATCATGGAGAACATCAGGATTGCTAAACCGACAGCTACGGATGAAGAAGTCATAGGCATTTGCAGAAAGACCGGCTGCCATGACTTTATCAGTAAGCTACCTGGCGGCTATCATACCCAAGCGGGAGTGGCCGGAAACAGATTGTCCGGCGGTGAAAAGCAACGCATAGCAATCGCAAGAGCCATGATGAAAAACGCTCCCATTATGATCCTCGATGAGGCAACGGCCAGTTCCGACCCGGAGAATGAAGTGGCAATTCAGGAGGCATTGGCAGCGGCAAGCAAGAGCAAAACCCTGATTGTAGTGGCCCATAGGCTGCAGACAATTATGAACGCCGACCAGATCGCATTTGTGGAAGATGGGCAGATACTATGCTCAGGGACACACGAAACTATGTTGAAGAATTGTAGCGGCTACAAGCGGCTATGGGATATTTCAAATATAGGAGGTGCAGATACATCATGCTAAATGCGTTTAAACTGATATGGAATTTCAGCACCAAAAGAAAGAAGGAATATAGAAATGCAATTATATTCTCTTTCCTTGAAGGCTTGTTTTTAATGGCAAAGATGTTTGCAGTTATTATAGCGATTTATGCACTGTTTGGCAGATACCCGCTTTCAAATGCGGTGATTGCGGTTTTAGCACTGACCGTTCTGTATATTGCTGGGGTTTTCATTTTCAGCTACAAGATGCAGCTTACATCTATGTCAGCCGGATTCGGAATGGTGGGAGATAAAAGATTTGAATTTGGGGAAATTCTCAAAAATGCCTATTTAGGCTTTTTTGACAACTTTTCTGTGGGGCGAATTAACTCTGTCTTGACGACAACGCTTTCCGAAATCGAAACATCTGCGCCATCCGCTTTGATCCGAGTTGTGGGCGGCGTTTTAGGTACGGTGTCGTTGCTAATTGGATTGTTCTTTTATGAATGGCGAATTGCTCTTATAAGCCTATTGGGAATGGCAGCATACCTTTTAGTAGTAAACTGGCAGATTCGTGTGTCGAGAAGAGATGCGCCCAAAAGAAGCGAAGCACAGAGCAAATTAAGTGCTGCTGCACTTCTATTTCTCCAAGGTATCAAAGTGACAAAAGCATTCAGCTTCAAAAATGGGGACAGACGCTTAAAGGATGCCATTCAGGGTAGCTGTAATGAAAACATCGCTCTGTCCAGCGGTTCCATTCCGTCACAGATTGCTGCCGGTGTAGTACTCTCTATTTTTGAAACGGCTATTATTTTTACTTCCGTTTTTGGATATACAGAGTTTGATATTTATTCTGTGGAAAAGTGCCTTGTGCTGATTATTCTTAGCTTTATGGCATTTTCCTCAATGAATCAGGCCGGCTCTGTACTATCCATGATCGGTATTCTGGATAGTGCCTTGAGAGAAACAAATTCATTGACACAAATGGAACAAATTCAAGTGGCATCCCCGGAGCAACATATTGCATCCGATGAAATTATATTTGAAGATGTTTCTTTCTCCTATGGTAACAATGAAGTTTTGAGCCATATTGATACTGCAATTAAGGCGGGATCTTTTACCGCAATCATAGGCCCGTCAGGTTCGGGGAAAACAACCCTTTGCCAGTTGATTCCGAGATTTTTTGACGTGAAGAAAGGCCGAATCCTGATTGGCGGCGCAGATATTCGTCACATTCCCACAGAAGAATTGATGAGCAAAATCAGTGTGGTCTTTCAAAAAGTGTATTTGTTTGAGGATACGATTTTCAACAATATTCGGTTTGGTAAACCAACTGCCACATTGGAAGAAGTTCGGACTGCTGCAAAAGCGGCAAGATGTGATGATTTTATCATGGCTCTGCCAGAGGGGTATGATACGCTTGTGCAGGAGGGCGGCAACAACCTGTCCGGTGGAGAAAAGCAGAGGATTTCCATTGCAAGAGCAATTTTGAAGGATGCTCCAATTATCATTTTAGATGAGACAACTAGCGCGCTGGATACCGAAAATGAGCATGAAGTTTTAGCGGCCATCGAAGAATTAACAGAAAACAAAACGGTCATTATGATTGCGCATCGTATTAAAACTGTTGAAAAAGCAGATCACATTATTGCGATTGAAAATGGCCGTATTGTTCAAGAAGGAACACACGAGGAACTTCTTCACAAAGCTGGAATCTATGCAGATTTCATTCACGCTCGTGAAAGGGCATCCGGTTGGAAATTGTCAAATTAGTTTTATGATATTTCCATTGAGAAAATTATATGAGTAACCATTTGATTATTATATTTACTCTGATATTTTCAGAAAAAATAGCTTACTAAAATAGTAAAGGAGATAGAATGAAACTTCATGCATCGGGAGAGGATTATTTGGAAGCAATTTTAGTTCTTCAGAGAAAATTAGGCATGGTAAGTTCTGTGGATGTTGCTCGACACATGGAGTTGTCGAAACCAAGCGTGAGTGTAGCGGTCAATACTTTAAAAGAAGGCGGCTTTTTGATAGTGGATAGGAATTATTTCTTACATCTGACAAAACAAGGAAAAGCTGTGGCCGAAAAAATCTACGAGAGACATCGGTTTTTCACGGAAGAGTTAATAGAGGCAGGCGTGGGTCCGAAACAGGCGGAAACAGAGGCTTGCCGTATGGAACACTGTATCAGTGATGAATCTTTTCTTAAACTAAAGCAGCATCATGAAAAGGATAAAGGCTGATAGTGGGAACTTACATATAACAATATAGAACTTCTTTTTATGATTTTCTACTTATCATTTTGCGTTTCAAGTAAAGAAAACGTATGTAATAAGTAGAAAAGAAAAAAGGAGAGATTCTACATGATAAAACGAATCAGAAATGCAATTGACCATGGAAACAGAAATATCAAAACAGTGCATACGGTATTTACGACCGGAATCAGCGAAAGTGATATTAGCCCAGGCAGGGGAATTGATTATCTGGAGTATAAAGGAAAGTTTTATGTGCCGAGTAACCGGAGAATCCTATATCAGAGAGATAAGACTGCCAATCAAAGATTTTTCTTATTGACACTTTTAGGAATAGCAAAGGAACTGGAATTAAACCCGAATATCGAAAAAGGTGATTTAATCCAAGTTCAAATGCCAATAGGACTGCCGCCGAAGCATTTTGCGGAACTCTATGATAAATATGAGACGTTTTTCCGGGGAACTGGAGAAAT
>SKEA01000564.1_pt1 | contig 33784 bp, 26 predicted proteins | sample 4826601 | NCBI WGS metagenome assembly SKEA01 (sample SAMN11008821, study PRJNA524170) | human gut metagenome | biome: Human fecal sample; material: Feces; isolation source: fecal sample from pouch patient p13, p53 | host: Homo sapiens | place: Israel: Tel-Aviv | collected 2016-07-06 | reverse complement strand
GGCTGGGTATATGTAGATGGACATTATTACTACATGGATCAGTGGGGAACAATGCTGACCGGTTGGGTATATGTAGATGGACATTATTACTACATGGATCAGTGGGGAGCAATGAGAACTGGTTGGGTGCAGGTAGGCAATGATTGGTACTACATGAATGCAGATGGAGCAATGGCAAGTAATCAGTGGATTGGTGGTTACTATGTAGATGAATCTGGGAAGATGGTATAAAGGATACAGAGAAATCCTGTAAAAATCTGGGGCTGTTCCATGTGACGGCCCCTTTAAAGTTTGTTATATCGGGAAAGAAATGGAGTGAAGGAATATGTTAAAAAGTAAAAATTATCAGTTTTGGTTCTGTACAGGCTCTCAGGATTTATATGGAGATGAGTGCCTTGCAAATGTAGCGGTACATTCACAGAAAATTGTAGAGGAATTGAATAAATCAGGAAATCTGCCCTTTGAGGTAGTATGGAAACCTACGCTTATTACAAATGAATTAATACGAAAAACATTTAATGAGGCAAATATGGATGAAAATTGTGCCGGTGTTATTACATGGATGCACACATTTTCACCTGCAAAATCCTGGATTTTAGGATTGCAGGAGTTCAGAAAACCACTGCTTCATCTGCATACACAGTTTAATCGTGAAATTCCTTATGAAACAATCGATATGGATTTTATGAATGAAAATCAGGCAGCCCATGGAGACAGAGAATATGGACATATTTTCAGCCGTCTGAATATGGAAAGAAAAGTAGTTATGGGATACTGGGCAGATGAACATGTTCAGAAAAAAATTGCTTCCTGGATGAGAACAGCTGTTGGCGTAATTGAAAGCAGCCATATCCGTGTTATGCGTGTTGCAGATAATATGAGAAATGTAGCTGTAACAGAAGGTGATAAAGTGGAAGCGCAGATTAAATTCGGCTGGGAAGTAGATGCTTATCCAATTAATGAAATTGCAGAAGCTGTGGCAGGGGTGTCTCAGAGTGATATTAATGCGCTGACAGATGAATATTATGAAAAATATGATATTTTTACAGAAGGCAGAGATGCAGCAGAATTTAGAAAACATGTGGCGGTACAGGCTGGAATTGAAATCGGTTTTGAACGTTTTTTAGAGGAGAAAAATTATCAGGCAATTGTTACACATTTTGGTGATCTTGGAAATCTTCAGCAGCTTCCTGGACTGGCTATCCAAAGACTTATGGAAAAAGGATATGGATTTGGTGCAGAAGGCGACTGGAAAACAGCGGCAATGGTACGTCTAATGAAGATTATGACCGGCAACATGAAAGATGCGAAAGGAACTTCTTTTATGGAAGATTATACTTATAATCTTGTACCGGGAAAAGAAGGAATTTTACAGTCACACATGTTGGAAGTGTGTCCTACCATTGCAGATGGACCGATTGGCATTAAAGCACAGCCATTATCTATGGGTGACAGAGAAGACCCTGCAAGACTGGTATTTACTGCAAAAGAAGGTCATGGAATAGCTACTTCCCTGATTGATTTAGGAAATAGATTTCGTTTGATTATTAATGACGTTGATTGCAAAAAGACAGAGAAGCCAATGCCGAAGCTTCCTGTGGCAACTGCATTTTGGACTCCGGAACCAAATCTTTATACAGGAGCGGAAGCATGGATTATTGCAGGCGGTGCACATCATACTGCATTTTCTTATGATCTTACAGCAGAACAAATGGGCGATTGGGCTGCTGCTATGGGAATCGAAGCTGTTTACATTGATAAGGACACTACTATCCGTCAGTTGAAAAATGAACTTCTGTGGAATAGTGTTGCATATAAATAATAGGAGGGGTTTCAGTGAATTCTTGTAAAGAAATAATAGAAAGCGGAAAAGCATTTTTGGGTATCGAATTTGGTTCCACCAGAATTAAAGCGGTATTAATTGATGAAACTCATACACCTATTGCATCAGGAAGTCACAAGTGGGAAAATAGACTGGAGGAAGGCTTTTGGACCTATTCTTTGGAGGATATTTGGAACGGATTGAGAGAATGTTATAAAGATTTGGCTCAAGATGTGAGAACCAGATACGGTGTGGGAATTAAAAAGTTATCTGCCATTGGATTTTCGGCTATGATGCATGGTTATATGGCTTTTGATAAGGAAGGAAATCTTTTAGTTCCTTTCCGTACATGGAGAAACAGCACAACAGGACAGGCAGCTAAAAAGCTGACAGAGCTGTTTGATTATAATATTCCGGAAAGATGGAGTATTGCTCATCTGTATCAGGCTGTTTTAAATGGTGAAGAACATGTAAAAAATATTGATTATGTGACAACGCTGGCAGGATATATTCATTGGAAAATGACAGGTGAGAAAGTGCTTGGAATCGGTGATGTATCGGGAATGTTTCCAATTGACAGTGAAATTGGAAACTATCAGGCGGAAATGGTGGATAAATTTGATGATTTGTTGAAAGAGAAGAATTATCCATGGAAATTAGAAGAAATTTTCCCCAAAGTGCTTTTTGCGGGCGAAAAAGCAGGGGTTCTTACAGAAGAAGGAGCAAAACTTCTGGATGAAAGCGGACAGTTGGAACCGGGAATTCCTCTTTGTCCTCCGGAAGGGGATGCCGGTACAGGAATGGTTGCAACGAACAGTGTAGGTGTGCGTACCGGTAATGTTTCAGCAGGTACTTCTGTATTTGCCATGATTGTTCTTGAGAAGGCGCTTTCAAAGGTATATCCGGAAATTGACATGGTAACAACACCGGACGGGTATCCTGTGGCAATGGTTCACGCAAATAATTGTACATCTGACTTAAATGCGTGGGTGGAGTTGTTTAGGGAATTTGCCGAAGCCCTGGGCATGAAATTGGATATGGATGAGCTTTACGGAACCCTTTATCGCAAGGCATTAGAGGGGGATAAAGACTGCGGAGGCTTGTTGTCTTATGGATTTTTATCCGGTGAGTTTATTATGGGAATTACAGAAGGAAGACCAATGTTTGTAAGAACACCGGACAGTCATTTTAATCTGGCAAACTTTATGCGTTCTCATTTATATGCAGCTTTAGGAGCTTTAAAAGTTGGTATGGATATTTTAAATGAAGGTGAAACAGTAAGTATCGATAAAATGACAGGGCATGGTGGGCTGTTTAAGACAGAAGGTGTAGGACAGAAAATTATGGCTGCAGCCGTTAAAGCACCGGTATCTGTTATGGAAACAGCAGGAGAAGGCGGACCTTGGGGCGAAGCTATTCTTGCTGCCTATATGGTAAATAAGGCAGAAGACGAGACATTGCAGGATTATTTGAACTGTAAAGTATTTGCAGATGCAAAATGTGTAACGATTGAGCCGAATACAGAAGATACGGAAGGCTTAGAGAGCTATATCAGCAAGTTTAAAGAAGGCATTGAAATGGAACGTATTGCAACTAAGGTGCTGCACTAAAGCTGTGTTGGGCAGACAGAAGGAGGAAAATTATGCTTGAAGAATTAAAAAAGAAGGTTTATGAAGCAAATATGCTTCTGCCGAAATATGGACTTGTGACATTTACCTGGGGAAATGTCAGCGGGATTGACAGAGAAAAGGGCTTATTTGTTATTAAACCAAGTGGCGTTGATTATGATAAACTGAAACCGGAAGATATGGTTGTGGTAGATTTGGAAGGACATAAAGTAGAAGGAAAATATAATCCTTCTTCCGATACGCCTACGCATGTGGTTTTGTATAATCGTTTTCCTGAAGTCGGAGGAATTGTACATACACATTCTGCTTGGGCAACAAGCTGGGCACAGGCAGGAAGAAGTATTCCATGTTATGGTACGACTCATGCAGATTATATCTATGGAGCAGTTCCATGTGTGAGAAATCTGACAAAGCAGGAAATTGATGAAGCTTACGAAGAAAATACAGGTATTTTAATTGCAGATCATTTTGAAAAAGAAAATTTGGATTATAATGCGGTACCTGCAGTACTTTGTAAAAATCACGGACCGTTTACATGGGGAAAAGATGGTCATGAAGCAGTACATAATGCAGTTGTTCTTGAGGAAGTTGCAAAAATGGCAGTTCGTTGTGAAATGATTAATCCTCAGGTTCAGGCAGCGCCACAGGAACTGCAGGATAAGCACTATTATCGTAAACACGGTGCAAATGCTTATTATGGACAGACGAATGATGTAGAGTAATTTTATGGTGTTAAGGGGCTGTATATTTGATTTAAGAATATTTTTATTTGTATCTTATCTCTTCCATCTGGTACAATAAAACTGTGATAAATGAACAGATAGGAGTGGTCAAATGGCAGGAAGAAATGCCACAAAGGCAGATGTAATCCTAAAAGACTTCTGGCGCCAGAATGAACGCTTCGCAGATTTGTTCAACGCAGTCATATTTCACGGAAAGCAGGTAATCAAGCCGGAGGATTTGACAGAACGGGATACGGATATGTCAGGGATTATCCAATTCAAAGGTTATCAGGAAACGTTGGAACGTACTCGGGATGTAGTGAAGAAAATGGCTTATGGAGTGGAATTTGCAGTTCTGGGAATTGAGTCTCAGCAGAAAATCCACTATGCAATGCCGCTGCGTACCATGTTATATGACAGTTTGGGCTATCTAAAGGAGTATCAGGAAATCACAAGAATCCGCAAAGCGGAGAGAGGAAAGATGACAGAAGATGAATTTCTTTCAAAAATGAAGAAAGAAGATCGTCTTCACCCAATCATCTCAATTGTACTATATTATTCTGAAAAAAGCTGGGATGGGCCTACGTGCCTAAGAGATATGATTGTAGAAATGCCAGAAGAAATGGAGCGGATTTTTTCAGATTATAAGATGAATCTCGTTCAGATACGGAAGAGCGAGCAATATACTTTTCATAATGAAGATGTAAAGGCGGTGTTCGAAATTTCCCGCGAAATCTTCAATGGAAATTTGGATAAAATTAATGAGAGATACAGAAACAGAGATTTAACAGCAGAATTGATAATGGTAATTGGAAAGATTACGGATTCGGAAGAACTTGTAAGGCAAGGAAGGATTGAGGAGGTGACCAATATGTGTACAGCTCTTGAAAAATGGGAAAAAGAAAATATAGAGCGAGGGACAAAGCGTGGAATTGCTAAAATGGTACTCACATTGCTGAAAAAAGGAAAAACAGTAAAAGAAACTGCTGATTTGCTGGATTTAACGGAGGAATATGTCCGAAAGATACAGGAAGAATTTAGAAATGTTATGTAGTGTTAAGGGCTGTTGCGTTTTGCAACGGCCTTTCCTATTTTATCAATCATAAAAATATTCCTTGCGTCTTTCTTTAAATGGTGCTATGATACCATTATGTTCATAAAAATTAAAAGGAGAAAAAACATGAACGTTCAAGAATATGATTTGATGAACTGCATAATGGAGCAGGAATATGTGAACCAGAGAATTTTATCAGAGATAACAGGATATTCTTTGGGCAAGGTAAACAGTTCTTTGAAGAAACTGACAGAATTAGGTTATTTAGATGAGAAAATGCAGTGTACCCCAAAGGTATATGAAGAATTAGAAGATAAGAAGCCGAACAATGCAATTATTCTTGCCGCAGGATTTGGAATGAGGATGGTTCCCATTAATGTGGAAGTTCCAAAAGGGATTTTGGAGATTAAGGGCGAGCCGTTGATTGAAAGGCTGATTAAGCAGTTACAGGAAGCAGGGATTTTTAAAATTGATATTGTTGTAGGATTTATGAAGGAACAATATGATTATTTAATTGATAAGTATCATGTAAATCTGATATATAACAAGGATTATATGACGAAGAATAATCTCTATTCTTTAAAATGTGTTATGGATAAAATTGGAAATACTTATATTTTGCCTTGTGATTTATGGTGCTTTGAAAATCCTTTTTCAGAGAGGGAATGGTATTCCTGGTATATGCTTAGCAACAGAGAGGTTGAGGAGAGCAATGTAAGGATTAACCGCAAGAAAGAGATTGTGGAGACTAAGAAAAACGAACTGGGAAATCAGATGTTTGGCATTTCTTATATTTTGAAGGAAGAGGCAGAGGTTTTAAAAGAGAATATTTTACGTCTTTCAAAAGAAAGGGAATATTCTTATGCATTCTGGGAAGAAGCTGCAATGAAGAATGGCAAGATGATTTTAAAGCCTCGTGAAGTTTCTCAAAATCTGGTGTATGAAATTAATACGTTAGAGGAATTAAGGGAATTAGATGAAGATTCTAATCAGCTAAATTCAGATATTATTTCTTTGATTTCGAAAGTGCTTTCCTGTGATACAAAGGAAATTGTAGAGATAAAAGCTTTGAAAAAAGGAATGACAAATCGTTCTTTTGAATTTAGTTGCCGAGGAGAGCGTTATATTATGCGTGTTCCGGGAGAGGGAACAGATAAGATGATTAACCGTAAGAATGAATATAATGTCTATCAGGCATTGGAAGGTCAGAATATCTGTGATCCGGTTTGTTATATGTCTCCTGAGACAGGATATAAAATTACTAAATTTTTAGATAATGCCAGAGTATGTGATCCTTATGTAGAAGAGGATGTGCAGAAATGTATGAAAAAGCTTCGTGGATTTCATGAATGTAAGCTTCAGGTAAACCATGAATTTGATTTGTTTGGTCAGATAGAATATTATGAATCGTTGCGAAACGGAGCAAAGTCCATGTATCGTGACTATGAAGAAACAAAAAGAAAGGTCTATGAGCTGAAAGCTTATATTGATAAAGCTCCTAAGAATATTGCCCTTACTCATATTGATGCAGTTCCGGATAATTTCCTTTTTACAGGGGATGAAATTCGCTTGATTGACTGGGAATACGCAGGAATGCAGGATGTGCACGTGGATATTGCAATGTTTGCGATTTATGCCATGTATGACAGAGAACATGTAGAGAAATTAATTGATGCTTATTTTGAACATGGGTGTGAAAGAGAGATTCGTATAAAAATTTATGCCTATATTGCAGTATGTGGATTTTTATGGAGCAACTGGTGTGAATATAAGAGTATCTGTGGTGTGGAATTTGGAGAATATTCTCTGAAACAATACCGATATGCAAAGGATTACTATAAGATTGTGAAGGAAGAGCTTAGCAGGGAAGGAAAAGAAGAAAATGTATAAAGTAAAGCGTGCAATTATTATGGCGGCAGGAATTGGAAAGAGAATGCAGCCGGTGACATTGGAAACACCAAAACCTCTTGTAAAGGTAAACGGAGTACGAATGATTGATACCGTTATACAGGGACTTTTAGAAAATGGAATATCTGAGATTTATGTAGTAGTAGGATATTTAAAAGAGAAGTTTGCAGTTTTGGAGAAAGATTATCCTCAGGTGAAATTAATTGAAAACCCATATTATTCTGTTTATAACAACATTTCTTCTCTGTATGTGGCAAGAGAGCATCTGGAAGATGTGATTATTCTGGATGGGGATCAGATGATTTATAATCCGTCTATTCTGGCACCGGAGTTTGAGCGTTCCGGTTATAATGCAGTCTGGACAGATGAAGAGACAGATGAATGGCTGATGACTGTGGAGGATGGAATTGTAAAATCCTGCAGCAGAACAGGAGGTAAATGCGGCTGGCAGCTGTTTAGTATTTCCCGTTGGAATGCAGAGGATGGAAAGAGGCTGAAGAAGCATCTGGAAGAGGAATTTGAAGAAAAGGAAAACCGCCAGATTTACTGGGATGATGTGGCAATGTTCTGTCATCCACAGGAATACCGACTGGGTATTCGCAAGATGGAAGTTGGAGATATTATTGAAGTGGATAATTTATCCGAGCTTGCTCAGATAGATAGCAGTTATGAGAAGTATTTAGGAGGGAATTCAGATGCAGAAAGACAGCAAAAAACAGATTGATTGGACCATTACTCTGGTTCCTCTTGGAATTGTAGTTGCCCTTAGTGTGTTATTTTTCTTTATGCCGGAGCAGTCTAATGCAATATTGAGCCAAATTCGTTTTTTCTTTGGTGATACATTTGGAACTTATTATCTGGTAATCGGACTTGGTGTATTTTTGCTTTCCATTTATATAGCAATGTCAAAGTATGGAGATATTGTGTTAGGTGGCAAAGATGAGAAACCAAAGTATTCCTTTTTTGCATGGGGCAGTATGATGTTTACCTGTGGACTTGCAGCAGATATTTTGTTTTATTCTTTCTCAGAATGGGTTATGTATGCATCAGATCCCCACATTGCAGAGCTAGGAAGTATACAGGAATGGGCAGGGGTGTTCCCTATGTTCCACTGGAGCTTTATTCCATGGGGATTTTACCTTGTTTTGGCAGCTGCATTTGGGTTTATGCTTCACGTAAGAAAAAGAGAACGTCAGAAATATTCCGAAGCATGCCGTCCTTTATTGGGTAAACATACAGACGGATTAGCAGGAAAAATAATTGACTTATTAGCAGTGTTTGCTCTGCTGGCAGGAACAGCAACAACCTTTAGCGTTGCAACTCCTTTGATGGCAGAAGTGGTAAGCGAGCTGTTCCACGTTGAAATTAGTCGTACAGTAATTACGATTATTATTCTGCTTTTAACTTGCCTTGTTTACACCTATTCTCTTTTACACGGATTTAAGGGGATTAGTTTTCTGGCAAAAGCGTGTATTTATCTGTTCTTTGGATTGTTGTTGTTTGTTCTTTTATTCGGAGGAGAGACAAAATATATTATTGAATCAGGATTTGCCTCTTTTGGAAAGATGATTGGAGAATTTGTGGAGCTTTCCACCTTTACAGATCCTTTGAGAACATCTTCTTTCCCTCAGAATTGGACGATTTATTATTGGGCTTATTGGATGGTTTGGTGTGTTGCAGCTCCGTTCTTTATTGGAAGTATTTCCAGGGGAAGAACCATTCGCCAGACAATTTTAGGCGGATATGGATTTGGAGTTGGTTCTACACTGGTAAGTTTTGTGGTTTTAGGAAATTATTCTATGGGACTGCAGACATCCGGTGCAGCAGATTTTATTGCACAGTATCAGGCTGACGGAGATGTATATGGAATGATTATTTCTGTAATTAAGACGCTGCCATGTGCACCGCTGATTTTAGTGTTATTATTGATTACGATGATTGCATTTTATGCAACTTCTTTTGACTCTATTGCACTGACAGCTTCTTGCTATAGTTATAGAAAACTGGGAGAAAATGAGAGTCCAAATAAGCTGATACAGTTAATGTGGTGTATCTTGTTGATTGTACTTCCTATTGGATTGGTATTTTCGGAAAGTTCTATGAGTAATCTTCAGTCTGTCAGTATTGTAGCAGCGTTTCCTATAGCGATTGTCATTGTGATGATTGCAGTCAGTTTTATAAAAGATGCGGGGAAATATTTGAGAGAGAAAAAATAAAAAGGAAGAGTAAGAAGACGAAAGCATCCATTTCTTTCGTCTTCTTTATTTTTCATATTTATTGTAAATATTATAAGAAAAAAAGGATAATGAAGGAGTTTTTTTGTAAGGTATGGAAAAAATGAGAAAATATGCAAGAAAACATTAAAAAATGGAAAGAAATCTGCTATAATTAGACGAAAATACAAAAAAATAAAACGATTGTACAAATAGGAGGTATAAAATATGTGTGGAATTGTGGGATATGTGGGAAAAGAAAATGCGGCATCTATTTTGATAGAGGGGCTTTCCAAGCTGGAGTATAGAGGATATGATTCTGCCGGTATTGCAGTGCAGGATAATAGCCGGGATAAAAAAGAAATCGAGATTATCAAGGCGAAAGGACGTCTGCAGGCGCTTCGAGAGATGACAGATAATGGAAAAGCAGTAAAAGGATGTTGCGGAATTGGTCATACCCGCTGGGCTACTCATGGTGAACCGTCCGTAGTTAATGCACATCCTCATGTGTCAAAGGATAAAAAAATTGCAGTAGTACATAATGGGATTATTGAAAATTACAAGGAGATAAAGGAATATTTGCAGAAAAAGGGTTATGAATTTGTGTCAGAAACAGATACAGAAGTAATTGCTCATCTTTTGGATTATTATTATAAAGGGAATTGCTTGGAGGCAATTACAAAGGTATTAGGAAGAGTGAGAGGTTCCTATGCCCTGGGTATTCTTTTTCAGGAAAATCCGGGAGTTATGTATGCGGTGAGAAAGGATAGTCCTTTAATCGTTGGAAAATCTTCTCAGGGAAATTTTATTGCATCTGATGTTCCTGCGATTTTAAAATATACAAAGACAGTATGCTATATTGATGACAGAGAAATTGCTGAAATTAAGGCAGATGGTATTCGGTTTTTTGATATTGACCAGGAAGATCTGCAGAAAGAGTTCAAAACCGTGGAGTGGGATGCAAAGGCGGCGGAAAAAGAAGGATTTGAGCATTTTATGTTGAAGGAAATCTATGAGCAGCCAAAAGCGGTGGCAGATACCATCAGTCCCAGAATTAAGAATGGAAAAATTGTAATTGATGAATTGGAAATGACAGATGAGGATATTAAGAAAGTCAGTCGTATTCAGATGGTAGCTTGTGGCTCTGCATATCATGTGTGTGTATGTGCAAAATATGTATTGGAAAAGCTGGCAAAAATACCGGTAGACGTGGACTTGGCATCGGAGTTTCGATATAGGAACCCTCTTATGACCGAGGATACATTGGTAATTGTGGTGAGTCAGTCGGGGGAAACGGCAGATTCGCTGGCAGCTTTAAGAGAGTCTAAGAAAAGAGGTTATAAAGTTCTGGGAATTGTAAATGTAGTAGGCAGCTCTATTGCGCGAGAAGCAGATAGTGTTTTTTATACATGGGCAGGACCGGAAATTTCCGTAGCTACTACAAAAGCGTACAGTACGCAGTTGGCAGCCGTGTATCTCATTGGATTACTTTTTGGAAAAGTAAGGGGGACAATTAAGGATAAAGAGTATAGAGAATATATTCATGAATTGGGAAGACTTCCTGAGAAAATTCAAAAGATTTTAGATGAAAAAGAAAGAATACAATGGCTTGCCAATAAGTATTCACATACAAAGGATGTGTTCTTTATTGGTAGAGGTCTGGACTATGCCATTTCTTTAGAAGGTTCTTTGAAGCTAAAAGAAATATCTTATATTCACTCAGAAGCTTATGCGGCGGGGGAATTAAAGCATGGCACGATTTCTCTTATTGAAGAGGGCGTTCTGGTAGTTGGTGCAGCAACACAACCGGATTTATTTGAGAAAGAGGTCAGCAATTTAGTAGAAGTGCGAAGTCGTGGAGCATGTGTCTTAGGGCTGACTTCTTATGGGAATTATTCCATAGAAGATATTGCAGATTTTACTGTGTATGTGCCTAAGACACAGGATGTTTTTACTACCAGTCTGGCTGTTGTTCCACTGCAGTTGCTGGCATATTATATTTCAGTTGCTAAGGGCTTGGATGTTGATAAGCCAAGAAATCTTGCAAAGAGTGTTACAGTAGAATAGAGATGGAAAGTGTACTATCAAATAAGGCACTAGTGTTATATATGGTAGTAATTGGAAAATAATAAGTAGTACACTGATAGTACCAAAAATGGAGGTACTATTTATGATTCGTTCACGAAAGATATTAGCAGATCGTATTAATAATCTGTGTAAGGAACAAGGAATAACTTATTATGCGCTATCCTATAAATCAGCAGTTCCCCTTACTACGTTGCTGCACATTGTAAATGGTTCAACGAAAAATCCGGGAATATTTACTATTCATAAAATTTGCGAGGGATTTGAGATTTCATTAAAGGATTTCTTTGATACAGAGGAATTCTGCGAAATGAGAGGAGATTTTGAAGAGGAGATGCAGATTTAATCAGTGGAGGATAGGAATGACAGAGATAAGAGATAATAACTTTTCCAAGCTCTGTGAGGGAAAAGGGGAGCTGTTAAGTAAAGCGCTAAGAGACCGGATATTGGAACAGGATTTTATGAGAAAATCGAAGTTTCCGATTATATATGCTTCTGAGACTATTATGCGCTATCGTGCGGAAAAGACTGATATAAGCAGCAGAGAAAGTCTAAGAGAATTTGTTCAGGGACTTTTTTGCTCTTCTGTAAGTGAAGAAAGTATAGCAGGTGTAGCTGCATTTATAGGAAATCATGCAAGAGAACTTAGAGATTTGAAAGAGGGACAGGAGAGGGTTCTGGAAGGATATGCAATAGCGGTGGACTCTTTTAGTTTAGTACGTATAGATTATAGAATATGGGCACAAAAATGCGATGCCCGTTATATTTCGGCAGCAGCAGGAATTAGAGGTGTTTTAGATGTGAAAAGGACTCGCTGGAATGATTTTTTAAGTGCCTACATGGAGATTTTGAATTTGGGATTTCCGGAGGATATTTCACAGGAAGAAAAACAGGAGCAAATTACAAAATGCGTGGAAAAGGCACGTATGTTATTTAGACTTTTTCATGGAAACCTTGTAAAAAGTGAATAGAATAATATACAACTATACAAAATAATTGTATGGTTAAAGCGAAAAGAGCACTTTTTTGCCAGAAAAGTTCAAAAAGGTGTTCTTTTTTTACTATGTATGATAAAATAGGAGACAATGAAAACGATATTTGTGAAAGGAGAAATAGAAGCTTATAAGCTTCATACAAAGACAAATGAAAAGTTTATTGATTTTAGGTGCGGGCGGTTTCGGTCAGATGATACAGGAAACAGCCAGACTGATTGGATATGCAAAAGTAGTATTTTTGGATGATGCAGCTAAAGGAGAAGATGTCATTGGAAAATGCTGTGATTATCAGGCATTTCTAGGAGAATATGATACAGCGGTAGCAGCTCTCGGAGATAACGGAATGCGCCTTTATTGGACAGAAAAGCTCATGGAAGCAGGATATAAAGTGCCGGCAATTATTCATCCGTCAGCAGTAGTAAGCCCAAGTGCGGAAATTGGCAACGGAAGTTTTATTATGCAGCGTGCAGTTGTTAATACACATACAGTCATTGAGCATGGTGTTCTTGTAAACAGCGGTGCGGTTGTAGACCATGACTCTCATGTTGCAAAGGGAGCACATATCGGACTGGGAAGTGTTGTGAAAGCAAATTGTAATATTGATGTAAAACGTAAAGTGGAGGCCGGCGAAGTGGTATTTTCTACCAGAAGAAAAATTGACGGCGTTACAAACAGAAACTTAGAAGATGCTTTATATGCTTTCGGATTTGGTAATCAATGCAGCTATGTGAAACCTTTTGGACAGGGACATATCAATGAAACTTATGCTGTTTATATGCCTACGGATGCAGGAGATGAGTTTGCATATATTCTTCAGCGAGTAAATAACAACGTATTTAAAGATCCGGCAGGGGTTATGGAAAATATTTTCGGTGTAACAGAATACCTTCGTAACGTTATTCGAGAAGAAGGCGGAGATCCGGACAGAGAAACTTTATCTTGTATTAAGACAAAAGCCGGATGCACTTATTTTGAAGACAGTGAAGGACAGCCTTGGAGATGTTATCATTACATTCCGAATTCTGTATGCTATCAGTTGGTGGAAGAACCGGAGCAGTTTTATCAGTCAGGAAACAGTTTCGGACATTTCTTAAAGCAGCTTGGTAATTATCCGGCATCCAGCTTAAAAGAGACCATTCCTGATTTCCATAATACAGTAAAACGTTTTGCAAATTTCCAGCGTGCTGTAAAGCGTGATATTAAAAACAGAGCCATTACCTGCCGCCCTGAGGTTAAGTTTGCTTTGGAAAGAGAAGCAGATTGCGGCGTTCTGGTAAAACAGCAGGAAGAAGGAAAACTTCCTTTACGAGTAACACATAATGATACGAAATTAAACAATATTTTATTTGATGCGGATACCGGAAAAGGACTGTGCATTATTGATTTAGATACTATTATGCCGGGCTTGGCTGCCAATGATTTTGGTGACTCTATCCGTTTTGGCGCAGCTACCGCAGAAGAGGATGAAAGAAATCTGGATTTAATGCACTTCGATATTTCCTTATATGAAATGTATGTGAAAGGTTATCTGGAAGGTACAGATGGTGTGCTTACACCTGAGGAAATAGAAAGTCTTCCATGGGGAGCACGCTTAATGACTTTGGAATGTGGTATGCGTTTCCTGACAGATTATCTGGAAGGAGATACTTACTTTAAGACAGCTTATCCGGAGCACAATCTGGTTCGTGCCCGTACACAGTTTCGTCTGGTTGATGAAATGGAACAACAGTTTGAAAAGATGCAGGAAATTGTGCGTCAGTATTGCTAAGAAAATGATTTTTAGATAGAATAATTACAAGGGCTGCCACATTAGGCGTACATGGAGTTGTTGCTTAATGAGCAGCCCTTATTATGCAGGAATTTAATAGAAGTGGAGGAAAATTCGTTGTCGGAAAATACAGATAAAATCATTTTGTTTGAACAGACACCAATTCCAAAGGCAGTTGCAAAGCTGGCAATACCCACAATTCTCAGCTCGCTTGTTATGGTGCTTTATAATCTGGCGGATACCTATTTTGTAGGAATGTGCAATGACCCAATTCAGAATGCGGCAGTTACCTTGGCAGCCCCGGTGCTTTTGGCATTTAATGCGGTGAACAATCTTTTCGGAGTGGGCAGCTCCAGTATGATGAGCCGTGCTCTGGGAAGAAAAGATTACGATACGGTATATAAAAGCTCTGCACTGGGCTTTTATTGTGCAATTATATCCGGTGCGCTATTTGCGTTGGCATGTTTTGTTTTTAATGCACCGCTGCTTCGTATGCTGGGAGCAAATACTGAGACCATGGCTGCCACAGGAGAATATTTGAAATGGACCTCTATTTACGGAGCAGTGCCTGCTATTTTAAATGTTGTTATGGCGTATATGGTAAGAGCAGAGGGTTCTGCGCTGCATGCCAGTATCGGAACAATGAGCGGCTGCTTTTTAAATATTATTTTGGACCCTGTTTTTATACTTCCGTGGGGCTTGAATATGGGAGCGGAAGGAGCAGGACTTGCCACCTTTTTATCTAACTGTGTTGCCTGTATTTACTTCTTTGTATTACTCTATAAAAAAAGAAAAAGTACTTTTGTGTGTGTAAATCCCAAACGCCTTTCTCTGGACAAAAATATTATCTGTGGAATTTGTGCAGTGGGAATTCCAGCATCAATTCAGAACCTTTTAAACGTTACGGGAATGACGATTTTGAATAATTTTACATCTTCTTTTGGTGCAGATGCAGTTGCGGCAATGGGGATTACCCAGAAAATCAATATGGTGCCTATGAACATTGCCATGGGAATTTCTCAGGGAATTATGCCTTTAATCAGTTATTCTTATTCCAGCGGCAATCATAAGAGAATGAAAGGAACACTGATGTTTGCCGCAAGAGCAAGTCTGGGATTTATTACTGTTGTGGCAGTTTTTTATTATTTAAGTTCCACACAGCTGACAGAAATGTTTATGTCAAATGAAGCCATTATTTCTTACGGAACAAAATTTTTAAGAGGATTTTGTCTGGGATTGCCGTTTTTATGTATGGATTTTATGGCAGTAGGTGTGTTCCAAGCCGTAGGAATGGGGAGAGAAGCTCTTATTTTTGCGATTATGAGAAAAATTATTCTGGAAATACCGGCGCTGTATCTTTTAAATTATTTACTTCCTTTGTATGGACTGGCTTATGCACAGTTTGTGGCAGAGGTTGTATTGGCAGCAGCAGCGGTTATTGTGTTGGCAAGGCTGTTTCAGAAAATTGAGCAACAAAAAGTGATTGCCAGATAAAATAGACTAAGCTATACTGATAATGTTACCGCCTCCTATACCGGTACAGAAGGGAGGTGCTCACTATGGATTTAGTATTATCTTTTATTGTCGCTGTTGCGGCTGGTGTAGTTTGCCACTACATCATCAAATGGTTAGATGGCGACAAATAGCCGGTAACTAGCCTGTGGATATAAGCCTTTCCACACCAAAATTAGGAATAGAAAACCCCTCGGAATGCAGTCCGAGGGGTTTTCATTGCTGTTCACTATGGAATAGCATTATCTTTTTGCCTACTGGCATTATAGCATATGCAATTTAAGAATACAATATGCAGATTTGAGCTTTATGTGCTATATTTTCAAATTTTTCATAAATCTTGATTTTCATCAGTTCCTGTGCTATACTACAACACGTTGTAAAGCCCATAAAAACAAGGTCTTATAAGGGTTTCGCCGATTTCCGGCGTAAAATGAATCGTGTGTTCGTGACCTTCCACACGTAAAACAAAACTAAAGGAGAAAACAGAATATGAAAAACAAAAATGTGTCGTACTTAACACAGGCTGCAATGATTGCGGCAATCTATGTGGTGCTTACCATTGTCTTTGCACCTATCAGCTTCGGAGAAATACAGGTTCGTATTGCAGAAATGCTGACAATTTTACCTATTTTTACACCGGCGGCAATTCCGGGATTGTTTGTAGGATGTCTGATTGGAAATATTACAGGCGGAGCCATTTTACCTGACATTATTTGCGGCAGCATCGCAACACTTGTAGGAGCAGCAGGGACATACGCATTGAGAAATCACCATAGAGTATTGGCAGTTTTACCGCCTATTTTGGTAAATGCCTTGGTCGTTCCGTTTGTACTTCGCTATGCTTACGGTGTGGTACTTCCAATTCCATTTTTGGCTTTAACCGTAGGAATTGGGGAAATTATTTCCTGTGGAATACTGGGAAATGTTTTGGCGGCAGTTTTGAAAAAATACAGCGGAAAAATTTTCGTATCACAAAGAGTATAAAATAAAAAGCTTCAGGGAGTTCTGTAAATCAGAATTCCCATTTTTTTGTCTCCTTCCAATCATTTACTTTGACATACAATAGTCTGTATGCTAGAATTAAATCAATTATGGAGTCTTATACCCTCAGCAAGAATTACAGATAAGAACACATATTTGAAACTATATACAAATCAATAAATGTACAGAGGTGAATAAATTGGATAAAAACGAGTACAGAGCAAAATTGGAAGAAATCGGTCAGTTAGTTGACAGACAGGACTACAAAGGCGCTCTAAAAATTGTAGATACCATTGATTGGCGTAGAGTACGCAGTGCCAGAACCTTATGTATGGTAGGCGAGATATACGAAGCTAATAAAAGGTATGAAGATAGTCGAAAACTTCTGCTCCTTGCACATCAGAGAGCTCCTATTGGAAGAACTGTCATATACAGATTAGTTGAGCTTTCTATTAAAATGGGTGAATTTGACGAGGCACTGAATTATTATAAGAAATTTGTGGAGATTTCTCCTAATGACAACAGCCGTTACATTTTAAAATATAAAATTTACAGAGCGAGACGTTCACCGATTGAAGAACAGATTGCAATTCTTCAGGATTATAAGAGCAAAGAGTATACGGAAAGATGGGCTTATGAGCTGGCACGGCTGTATGCAAAGGCAGGTATGAAGGATGCTTGCATTGAAGAGTGTGACGATTTGATTTTATGGTTCAGCGAAGGAAAATATGTTACAAAGGCCATGGAATTAAAAATGCGCTTTACACCGCTGACAGCAGCGCAGCAGGAAAGCTATAACAAGGCAAAAGGTGTTCCTGTTCGTGCTGTTGAAATACCGAAGACAGTACCGGTGCAGATGAATGAGCCTTTCAATCAGCAGCAGGATAAGGAAATTGAAGAGATATTAAACAGTATTAAGCTGGGAGAGCTTACACAGGAAGCTCCGTCTGAAACAGTGAAGCCTCAGGAAGCGCCTATGCAGCCAAAACAGCCGGAAGACCTTCCGGACCGCGTGGCACAGGGGCTAAGGGATGTGTTCCAGCCAAAGGCAGCAGTGTCAGAGGACATGGAAACAGCGGCAACAAAAGAACCGTCTACGGCTACGGAAGAACAGGGATATGTGATTAAAGATTTAGAGCCGGAAGATATGACAAAGGGCACTGAATTTAAGCCGTTTCATATTGGAAGCGCAATGACAATGGAGGTAAAGGCAGAAGCCCCGAAATCAGAGATGCTTTCTTCTGATGGTGCAGCGACAGAAGCCTTTAAGACAGATACAAAAAGTCTGGAAATTGATTTAGAAGCGCTTTTGGCAGAGACCGCAAACGAGTTGGCGCAGGCAGTTGCCGAAGGAACACAAGAAACTGTTCAAGAAGTAAACGAGGAAGTTGTGGAAGAGGCTGAAGAGACAGCTGCGGAAGAAACAAAGGAAGAGGCGCTTGCGGAGATTTCAGAAGAACCGGGTGAAGAAGAAGTTACAGAAGCTGTTGAAGAAACCGAAGAGGTTGTAGAGGAAAGTTCTAAAGAAGCAGAAGAAGATATTCTTCCTGCGCCGGCAGCGGCAAAGGCTGCTATGATTGCAGAAAATTTAAGCGCTGTTTTTGAAGAAAAAGCAAATGAAATCGAAGCTTTGGCAGCAGAAAATACAGAGGAAGAGTCCGAAGAAGCTTTAGCAGAAGCCAAAGAAATTACAGAAGAAGCTTTAGAGGAAACTGCTGAGACAGCAGAAGAAGCGGTAGAAGAGGCTGCGGAGGAAGAAGTATCTGAGGAGGCAACCAGAGAAATTCCTGTGGAAGAAGTCAAAGAGGCAATGGGTGAAATTGATTTTTCACAGGCTTTGGAACAGGAAATAGAGAAAGAAACTTCCGTTGAGTCACAGCAGGAGGAATGCCATATAAAACGTGTGGCAGCCTCGGCAGTAGATGAAACGCAGAAATCTTCTGCATTTCAGACAGCAGTCGAAGGCTTAATGCGTCATCACCTTACAGAAGAAGAACACAGAAGATTGTTTACATATTTTGCACCTGTTCCGGGTATGACACAGCAGATAAATGAAGCCTTAGATACTGCACAGGAGTCTGCATGTGCCAAGACATCTCAGGCAGGAAATATTATCGTTACAGGACGTGAAGGTTCCGGAAAGACAAGACTTTCAGAAGGGCTGATTAAAGCTCTTTGCAAAGAACGTCAGATGGAAGGCGCTAAGGTTGCGTTTATCACAGCAGAGGAATTGAATAAAAAAGACCCAATAGCCATTGTGGGAAAATTATCAGGAGGATTTCTGGTAGTTGAAAATGCAGGAGAATTAGACGAGGAAATAGTCGAAGATATGTCAAAGGCTATGGAATTTAAGACAAATCGTTTGACTGTAATTTTAGAGGATTTGAAACCGGGTATCCGCAGTCTGGAAGAAAAATATCCGGAATTTATCAAAAAATTTGACTCCCGCATTGTAATTCCTGTGTTTACCAATGATGAGCTGGTATCTTTTGCGAAAACTTATGCAAAAGAGCTGGGATATAAAATTGACGATATGGCAGTTCTTGCATTATATACTTTAATCGGAGATAATCAGAACGAAGAAAATCCGGTCACAATCGGCACAGTCAGAGGCATGATGGATGAAGCCATTAAAAAAGCTTCTAAGAAAGGACGCCGATTAGGAAAGAAAGTGGCAAAACGCCATTTAGATGATGAAAGCGGCAGAATTATGCTGTATGAGAAAGATTTTGATATTTAGTCAGGAGGAAAAAAGATGACAGCCCCTTATCTGGGAAACCCTAAAAGAACCATAGAAGTTCTTCAAAAATACGATTTTGTTTTTCAGAAAAAATTCGGGCAGAATTTCCTGATTGATACCCATGTGTTGGATAAGATTATAAGCGCTGCCGAGATTACAAAAGAGGATTTTGTACTGGAGATTGGTCCCGGAATTGGGACCATGACCCAGTATCTGGCATGTGCGGCCAGAGAAGTGGTTGCAGTTGAAATTGATAAAGCGCTGATACCAATTCTTGAGGATACGTTGCAGGACTACTCTAATGTAACTGTTCTCAACGAGGATATTTTAAAAGTCGATATCAAAAAACTGGCAGATGAGCACAATAATGGAAAACCCATTAAAGTTGTGGCAAATCTGCCATATTATATTACAACACCGATTATCATGGGATTATTTGAAGGAGATGTGCCAATTGAGTCCATTACCGTAATGGTGCAAAAGGAAGTAGCGGACCGAATGCAGGTAGGACCTGGAACAAAGGAATACGGAGCGTTGTCATTGGCAGTGCAGTATTATGCAGAACCTTATATTGTAGCCAATGTGCCGCCTAACTGCTTTATGCCAAGACCGAAGGTGGGAAGCGCCGTTATACGTCTTACAAAACATGCAGAACCTCCGGTAGAGGTGTTTGATACAAAGCTGATGTTTCGCATTATTCGGGCATCCTTTAATCAGAGAAGAAAAACTCTTGCCAACGGTTTAAATAATTCTCCGGAGCTTTCCTTTGGAAAAGAAGAAATTCAAAGAGCAATTAAGGCTTGTGGATTTCCTGAGGGAATTAGAGGAGAAGCATTGACCTTAGAAGAGTTTGCTGCATTGACCAATGAATTTAAAAGTAAATAAGAAACAGAAAAACATCGCAGAGAAGTGAGTCTGCGATGTTTTTTTATAAATATTAAAGGAAGGAGAGTCGGCATTAACGCCGACTTATGAAAAAGAAAATATAAAAATAATTTGCTCTGTATTATTTTTATGATATTAGTATATATTGGAAATATGTTCAAAGCATGATGAACTTGTGAAGAAATCGTGAACGAAATTGAAAACTTTTATGAATGTTCCACATTAAAGCCCTAAAAAGGAAGATGACAGGGAATTTGCAAGTGGTGAATATCTAAAAAGTTTTCAACGGATATCCGTGCGCCTCCTAAAAGACAGGAGAGATTTCCTAATTTTGAGGGGATAATGTTACAGTCTCTGTTTTGATGTCCGGCCAAGTATTCTGAAATTCTTTGGTTGATATCAGGAATATGATTGGAAAAAGCGCTGTTTAATACAATGATATCAGTATTAAAGGTGTTAATAATATTGTTAATGCCAATGGAGATGTATTTCACGAATAAATCCATCATTTCATGGGCAAGAGGCAGGTTTGCATCATAATCCTTTAAAAATTCAGATATAGTAACGTTTTCTTTCTTCTGTCGGGCAGCATAATTTTCCAGAATGGCTCTTTGAGAGGCATAAAGCTCAAAACAGCCCTGATTTCCGCAGGGGCATGGTTTTCCGTCAGGGAATAAGATGGTGTGCCCGAATTCACCGGCATAGCCATCCCGTCCTTTATATAAGCGTCCGTTTACCAGAATTCCCATACCAATTCCGTCATGCACATTGATATGTATCATATTTTTATATTTGTGATGAAAGGCGGCTTCTCCCAAAACAGAGAGATTTGCTTCATTTTCTACAAAGACAGGAATTTGAAAGGTTTCCTGCAAATGTGTACCCAGACCGCTTTTGGGGAGAGGATAATAAGGCGTAAATAAAATTTCGTTTTTTTGGACAACTCCATAAATACCAATGGAAACTCCGATAATTTTATTTTTAAACGCAGTATTTTCTCTGATATAGAAATTTAAAATCTGTTCTAAATGCTGCAAAAGATTATCCTGTGGACAGAAGGGGATTTTTTTGATTTCCTGTACTTCTCCCTTTAAGTTTGTCAAAAGGGCAATAATCTGCTGCGGTTGTATTTCTAAAGACAGGGCAAAACCATAAGCTTTGTTAAACTCCAGCAGGATGGGCTTTCTTCCCATGGAGGTTTGGGCACTGCCGATTTCCCTGATGAAATTCTGTTCCAATAATTCCTGTACAATATTGGAAATGGTTGCTTTTGTAAGGGATAATTGCTTTGCCAGTTCTGCTCTGGAAACAGGAGGGTTATTTATAATAAATTCTAATACCAGACGGCGGTTATTATTGCGTATCATTTCCTGATTGGCGATGGACATAATAAAAGCTCCTTCGTATGTTAAACTTTTTGTTCTTATCATACACTTTTCCGGGAAAGGGGGCAAGGGATATACAGCTCTTCTTTCGAGAACCTTTAGAGAAACTTTAGAAGTATGTGGGAGAAAATGTGGTATAATGAAGTTGTCGCATTAAGTATATATCCGGAAATATTGATACATTTTATGCTCAGCCTGCGCTCACTTTGAGCTTATAATCTCAAAGCGTGCTCGACAAATTGGCTAAAAGTGCATCAATATTTCTGAATAATATTTAAAGTGACAACTTCGGTTTGGAAAGGAAATACCCTTTTGAGTGTTTCCTCGCCGGCACATGTGGTATATAAAATATGTAGAATTTAAGGAGATTGAAGATATGAAGAAAAAAGGAATTGCGTTGCTGCTTACAGGTGTGATTATGGCATCTTGTTCTATGCCTGTTTATGCGGACAGAGAGGATGCAAAGCTAGATGTTCCCTATATTTCGCTGGGAGCAGATTTGAATGCGCAGGAAAAGGCTTCTGTTTTGGAGCTTTTAGGTGTTTCGGAAAAGGATTTAGAAGATTATACTGTTGCTACGGTTACAAATAAGGATGAGCATAATTATCTGGACTCTTATCTGGATAAAAGTGTTATCGGTTCAAGGGCTCTTTCTTCTGTTCTGGTAGAGGGAAAAGAAGATGGAAACGGAATTCACGTAACAACAAAAAATATTACATACTGTACGCCGGGAATGTACGAAAATGCCCTTGCCACAGCGGGAATTAAGGATGCGGATATTGTGGTGGCAGGTCCGTTTAAAATTTCAGGAACAGCGGCTTTGGTAGGTGCGATTAAATCTTATGAAAATATGACAGGTGAAGAAGTAAAAGAAGAAAATGTAGAAACAGCTACCAATGAGCTGGTTATTACCGGACAGATTGCGGAAGATGTAGGAAGTCAGGAAAAAGCAGAGCAGCTCATCGGAGCAATTAAAGGAGAGGTAGTCAGCAGCGGCGTTTCATCACCGGAAGAAATCGGAGAAATTGTAGACCAGGCTGTAAAAGAGATGGAGGTAAAGCTTTCTGAGGAAGACCGTCAGGCTATTGTAAAGCTCATGGAAAAAATCGAAAATCTGGATTTGGATATCAACAGCTTAAAAGAACAGGCAAAAAATCTTTACGATAAGATTGAAGATTTAGGATTAAAGCTGGATATTAATGAAGAAGAGGTAAAGGGATTTTTTGATAAAATTATAGAGTTCTTTAAGAATTTATTTTCCGGTAATCAAGAATAAGAAATTTGGAGCTGCCGCATTAGGCGTATATCATGTTTAAGCGGCAGATCCTGCTTATAAAAGGCTATGATAGATTTCTTTAATACAATTCTTTATGATTTCTTTTCAGAAAATTCCTGTATTTTTTCATTCAGAGAGAGCATACGTCGATCCAGATTTGAAACGATATTTGCACATTCCTGCAGCTCACGGCGAATATAATCTGGTGCATTTCCCTCAAATTTATAATAGATTTTATGTTCCAGACTTGCCCAGAAATCCTGTGCAATGGTGCGGATTTGTATTTCCACAATGGTATCCACAATTCCCTGTGTCAGATGAATAGGAACTGTCACCAGAATGTGATAGCTTTGATATCCGCTTACTTTTGGATGCGTAATGTAATCCTTCACAGAAACTACCTTTAAATCGCTTTGTTTTGTAATCATATCTGCAATCAAATAGATATCAGAAGTAAAAGAACATATAATGCGGATACCTGCGATGTCATTTACGTACTTCACCATGTTTTCCACACTGGTTTCATAACCGTTCTTTTTTAGCTTATTTACAATACTTGCCGGAGTTTTAATGCGGGATTTAATGTGTTCAATAGGAGTATAATGATAAATGTGCTGAAATTCATCGTTGAGAATATCAATTTTTGTATTAATTTCTTTTAAAGCGGCGTTGTAGAGGAACATGAGCGTTTCCCAGCCGTCTGCATCTTCTTGCTTGATTAGTTCTATAAGTTTTTCCATTTTTGTGTCCTCATTAAAGAAAATAAAAGTCTGTCACTTTTTCTTAGTATAGCAGAAAAGCGACAGACAGTCAAAAAAGATTTTTATGTTGTATGAAGAAGCATGTCCTGAGATTTAATCAGATTTAATTTTCGCATGCCGTTGGCAATAAACAACGTAAGGACGCCCGGCAGGATGAAATGAAACAGAAGGATTTTTAAAAACACCATCTGCGGGGCTTCTCCTGCTGTCATGGTTTCCCAAGTAGTCGTCTGTCCCATAAGTCCCATAGTGCCCAGACCGGAACCGTTAGGTGAATTTTGCATTTTTCCTAAGAGAACGCCCAGAGGTCCTAAAATGGCGCTGGAAAGTATAGGAGGCAGCAGAAGGAATGGGTTTTTCAGAATATTAGGAAGCAGCAGCAATGGCGTGCCTGTTCCGATAGAAAGAAGTCCTGAAAAACCGTTTTCCCGATAACTTGCAACAGCCATTCCTACCATACTGCAACAGCAGCCGATGGTTGCCGCTCCGGCAGCCGGTCCTGATAATCCCGCTATAACGCCCAGTGCAGCAGTACCGATAGGGAAAATAACGGCGATGCTCATAAGTACTGCAACTATTATCCCCATAAGGAGGGGCTGTTGCTGTGCTCCCCAATTTACACAGTTGCCAAACTCCTGTATAAAGTAACTCAGGGGTGTCTCCAGCAAAAGATTTATAAGTTCTCCGCATAAAAATCCCGTAAGAGGACACAGAAATAAATCAAAACGAGTTTTTTTGACAAAGAGACGAGAAAGCTCAATAGCTGTAAAGGCAGCCAGAAAAGAGCACAAAAACGCTGACGGACCGGCGGCATCGCCTCCTAACATACCTGCAATACCGGCACATAGTATAACAAGAGGCGCTTCCTGAAGCTGGCAGGCAACACCCACCCCAATGCCTATTCCGGTAAGTCCGGTGGCAATCCCGCTTAAATGAATAAGCGTACTGTTAAAGTCACTGGGGAAAAGGTTCGCAATCTGTCGCAAAAACATTCCCATAATCAATGTGGCAAAGATACCACATGCCATTCCGTGAGCCCCTTCTATGAAAAATCGTTGTAAAAATCGTTTCATAATTTCAGATTTTTAAATAAAGAGCCTAAGGAAGTAGAGATTTCTTCGCTTTCCGGTAATTCGTAATCCGGTTCTTCCTCTTTTTCTTCTGCGATTTCATTGAGCGCTTTCATGCTCAGACTGATTTTTCCGTCTTCGTTTTTGATTACTTTTGCTTTTACTGTATCGCCAATGCTTAAAACGGCTTTCGGTGATTTAATTCGTTTTTCGGAAATCTGAGAAACGTGTACAAGACCGGATATTCCGTCACCTAAATCAATGAAAGCGCCGTAAGTCTGTAAGGACTCTACGGTACCTTCCACAATACTTCCCACCTTAATATCGTCAATTTTACTGCGTTTTTCAGCGTCAGCCTTTTCTTTTAAAATTTCTTTTGCAGAGAGAACAAGACGGTTTTCCTGTTCGTCTACTTCAAAAACCCTTACAGTAATGGTCTTTTTTAAGAAATCTTCTGGATTTTCTACATAATTTAAAGCCAGCTTGGAAACCGGGATAAAAGCACGGATACCTTCTACATAAGCAATAACGCCGCCTTTTACAATGCCCTCCACGGACACTTCAAATTCTGTTTTGTCTTCCTTCATCTGCTCTAATTTGTCCCATATAAGCATATCATCGTCACGGAAGTTAGAGAAAGAAGCGTCAATTTCTTTCATGTAGTCTTCCATAGTTTCTTGTTTTTTCATTTCTTCTGACATTGAAATACCTCCATGTTTTAAATTTTGGATTAAGTATATCATAATTGCCATTGATTTAGAAGTATGTTACTATAAAAACAGATAGAACTGCAGTAAAGGCAGAAAGGAAAGAAGAATGGGAAAGCAAGGAAAAATATACATTATCGGACATAAAAATCCAGACACAGACTCTATTTGTTCAGCAATTGCTTATGCGGATATAAAGAACAGAATGAGTAACGGAAATCGCTATGCGGCAAAGAGAGCGGGACAGATAAATGAAGAAACAGAATATGTGCTGAAACGATTTGGTGTGGAAGCGCCGGGTTACCTGTCAGATGTTGGGACACAGGTAAAAGATATGGATATTCGTGAAACTCCGGGAGTTCCCAACAGTATTTCCATTAAAGATGCGTGGGCAATTATGAAAGAGAGCAGTGCAGTAACATTGCCTATTACAAAAGAGGACGGACAGCTGGAAGGATTGATTACCACAGGAGATATTGCAAAATCCTACATGGATGCCCATGACAATTATTTCCTTTCCAATGCCAGAACCCAGTACAGAAGTATTGCCAATACCGTAGAAGGCGTCATTGTAACAGGAAATTCCCATGGGTATTTTGTAAAGGGAAAGGTGGTAATCGGGGCGGCAAATCCGGATAAATTAGGAGATTTTCTGGAGGAAGACGATTTGGTTATCTTAGGAGACCGCCATGAAGACCACTTATGCGCTATTCAGGAAAATGTAAGCTGTATGATTGTGTGCAACCATGCCAGAGTATCTGCAGATATTATTGAGGCGGCAGAAAGAAACCAGTGCGTCATCATTCAGTCCGCTCTTGATACATTTACCGTAGCAAGATTGATTAATCAGAGTATTCCTGTGAAACACATTATGAAAAAGGAAAATCTGATTACGTTTCAGACAGATGACTTTACCGATAATGTAAAGGACATCATGGTAAAAAACCGACACAGAGCATTTCCGGTGGTAAATAAGCATGGCAAATATATTGGTACGGTTTCCCGCCGTAATTTGCTGGGAATGAAAAAGAAACAGCTGATTTTAGTTGACCATAATGAGAAGACACAGGCAGTGGACAATATTGATGCGGCAGAAATATTGGAAATTATCGACCATCACAGATTGGGCTCACTGGAAACTTTACAGCCGGTGATGTTCCGCAATCAGCCGGTAGGGTGTACAGCGACAATTATGTATCAGATTTATGTGGAAAAGGCGTTGGAAATCAGTCCGTCTATTGCGGGGCTTTTATGTTCTGCGATTATTTCAGATACTTTGATGTTTCGTTCGCCTACCTGTACCTCCGCAGATAAAATGGCGGCAGGCGCTTTGGCTTTGATTGCGGGAATTAATATAGAAGAACATGCAAAAGAAATGTTTACTGCGGGAAGTAATTTGAGAGGAAAGACTACGGAAGTTATTTTCTATCAGGATTTCAAGCGTTTTACAGCGGATACCGTGAATTTTGGCGTAGGACAGATTAGCTCCATGAACGAAGAGGAGCTGAAGGATTTAAAGAAAAGGCTTATTCCGTTTATGGAACATGAGTGCGGAAAGAACGGAATTTCTATGGTATTTTTCATGCTGACTAATATTTTGGATGAGTCCTCTGAAATTATCTGCTACGGAGAGGGCAGTGGAAAACTGGTACGAGATGCGTTTGAAGTGCAGGAGTCTGACAGTGGTTATATACTGCCCGGTGTGGTATCCAGAAAGAAACAGCTGATACCTGCATTTATCGGAACTTTGCAGCAGAACGGAAATTAGTGCATTGTATATTGGTTTTGAAAGGACAAGAAAATGAGTAAAATTGAGTGGAAACCGGGAAATATGCTTTATCCTCTGCCGGTGGTAATGGTGAGTGTGGCGGATGAAGAAGGGAAGGACAATATTATTACCGTGGCATGGGCAGGAACAGTATGTACCAATCCGCCTATGGTGTCTATTTCTGTACGACCGGAACGATATTCCTATTATATGATAAAAGAAACAGGAGAATTTGTGATTAATCTTACTACGGAGAAACTGGCTTATGCAACCGATTACTGTGGGGTCAAATCCGGTCGTGACGTAGATAAATTTAAAGAGGCACATTTAACAAGAGAATCAGCCTCTCATGTGGGAGCGCCGATGATAAAGGAGTCTCCTGTTTCTATTGAATGTCGGGTAAGAGAAGTGCAGGAGTATGGAAGCCACAGCGTGTTTACGGCAGATGTGCTGGCGGTACATGTGGATGACCAATACATGGATGAAAAAGGCAAGTTTGATTTGGCAATGTCAAATCCAATTGTTTATTCCCACGGAGAGTATTATGGATTAGGGAAGAAATTGGGAACCTTTGGGTATAGTATTAAGAAGAAAAGAAAGAAAAAACAGAAGAAGCAGGGGAAATGAGTATGGAAAATATTACACTGATTGGAATGCCCGGTGTAGGAAAAAGTACGGTAGGCGTTATTCTGGCGAAGGTGCTGGGATATGAATTTGTAGATTCAGACCTGTTAATTCAAAAGTCTGAAAATCTGCTTTTGCGGGAAATTATTGCAAGGGACGGACAGGATGGTTTTTTGAAAATTGAAAACAGAGTAAATGCTTCTATTGAGACAGAAAAATCAGTAATTGCCACGGGAGGAAGCGTGGTATACTGTGCAGAAGCCATGGAACATTTGAGGAAAATCGGTAAAGTGGTATACCTGAAGCTGGAATATGAAGAACTAAAGAAACGTTTGGGAAATCTTAGAGGCAGAGGCGTGGTTTTAAGAGACGGACAGACTTTAAAAGACTTGTACGATGAGCGGACACCTCTTTATGAAAAATATGCAGATATTGTAGTTGATGAGAAAAATCTGGATGTAGAGGGAACTTTACAGAAAATTCTCGAAAATATTGCTGAATAATTGACGGCAAGGGTTTGGAAAACTGTGGAGAAACGGGAAAATGCGGATTTTTATTTACAAATTCATATATCTGTTATAATATAATGGATAAGCCATAAAATAGTATTGAGAAAGTATTGTAAACAGACGTGAATTCGAGAAATGGCTTTATAACAAATAGATAAAACCTGTGACAGACAGGAAGACATAGATTTAGACAGGTAGTGATACCTGGGAAAACAAGAGGTGTGTATATGGAGCAGTATATTATTAAGGGTGGAAACCCATTGGTCGGTGAAGTGGAAATTGGCGGTGCCAAGAACGCAGCGCTGGCTATACTGGCAGCAGCAATCATGACAGATGAGACGGTACACATTGAAAATTTACCAGATGTTCGTGATATTAATGTGTTATTAGAGGCGATTAAAGAAATTGGTGCTACTGTTGACCGCATTGGACCTACGGAAGTAAAGATTGCGGGAGCAACCATTGGAAATATTACTGTTGAGTATGAATATATTAAGAAAATCAGAGCGTCCTATTATTTGTTGGGTGCTCTTTTAGGCAAATATAAAAATGCAGAAGTGCCCCTTCCGGGAGGCTGTAATATAGGAAGTCGTCCGATTGACCAGCATTTAAAAGGTTTTCGGGCTCTCGGTGCGTCAGTAGATATTATTCACGGTGCAGTTGTAGCAAAGGCGGAGCATCTTACAGGAAAACATATTTTTATGGATATGGTGTCAGTGGGTGCGACAATCAATGTTATGATGGCAGCGGCAATGGCGCAGGGAAATACGACTATTGAGAATGCGGCCAGAGAGCCTCATGTTGTAGACGTTGCAAACTTCCTTAACAGCATGGGCGCAAATATTAAAGGAGCCGGTACAGATGTAATCCGTATTCAGGGAGTGGACAAGCTTCATGGTACAACTTACTCCATTATTCCGGACCAGATTGAAGCAGGAACCTTCATGTGTGCAGCAGCAGCAACCATGGGGGATATTATGGTGAAAAACGTTATTCCAAAACACTTGGAAGCAACGACAGCAAAATTGGAAGAAATCGGATGTCAGGTAGAAGAATTCGATGATGCGGTGCGTGTTGTGGCAAATAAACGTTTAAAACGCACAAATGTAAAAACAATGCCATATCCGGGCTATCCTACGGACATGCAGCCTCAGTTTGCCGTGGCGTTGACTCTGGCAGAGGGTACAAGTATTGTAACGGAAAGTATTTTTGAAAATCGTTTTAAATATGCAGATGAGCTTACCAGAATGGGGGCTAATATTAAGGTAGAGGGAAATACTGCAATTATTGACGGAGTGCAGAAGCTTGCGGGAGCAAGAGTAAGCGCGCCGGATTTAAGGGCGGGTGCAGCCCTTGTTATTGCCGGTCTGGCAGCAGAAGGCATTACGATTGTGGACGATATTGTTTATATTCAGAGAGGATATGAGCGTTTTGAAGAAAAGCTCAGAAGCCTTGGCGCTGAAATTGAAAAGGTTTCCAGTGAAAAAGAAATTAAAAAATTCCAGCTTCGAGTAGGCTGATGGAGTTTTTAGAAAAAATGCTTGACGGATAACGGGAAAAGCGTTATCGTAGTAGTGTTAAATAGAAAATTGTAAATGTTATATTTTCTCTTATTCAGAGTGATGGAGATACATAGGATCTGTGAAGTCACGGCAACCCCGCATGGCGGAAGGTGCCAACCTGAGCGAATAATCGAACAATAAGAGGATTCATTTTATGAAAAGTATATGAGTCCGCTTTGTCGGGCTCTTTTTCAATGTACGGCGGTAAAATGCGAGAGAAAATATAAACTCAAGAAAAGGAGAAAACACATGGAAAAAAGATTATTTACTTCTGAATCTGTAACTGAAGGCCATCCGGACAAGATGTGCGATGCGATTTCTGATGCGATTTTAGATGCGCTTATGGAAAAAGACCCAATGAGCCGTGTTGCTTGCGAAACTGCTACAACAACAGGTGTTGTTATGGTTATGGGTGAAATCACAACAAGCGCTTATGTAGATATTCCGAAGATTGTAAGGGATACTGTTCGTGAAATTGGTTATACAAGAGCGAAATATGGTTTTGATGCAGATACCTGCGGCGTTATTACGACAATAGACGAACAGTCAGCAGATATTGCGCTGGGTGTTGATAAAGCTTTAGAAGCAAAAGAAAATAAAATGTCTGAAGAAGAAATCGATGCAATCGGCGCCGGAGATCAGGGTATGATGTTTGGATTTGCAACAGATGAGACAGAAGAATTTATGCCTTATCCGATTGCTCTTGCACATAAATTGGCATTACAGCTTACAAAAGTACGTAAGGACGGTGTACTTACTTATTTAAGACCGGATGGAAAAACACAGGTAACAGTAGAGTATGATGAGAATGATAAACCAATGCGTTTGGATGCAGTGGTATTATCTACACAGCATGATCCGGAAGTGACACAGGAACAAATTCATGCAGATATTAAAAAATATGTATTCGACCCAATTCTTCCGGCAGATATGGTGGATGATGAAACAAAATTCTTTATCAATCCAACAGGACGTTTTGTAATCGGCGGACCTCACGGGGACAGTGGATTAACAGGACGTAAAATTATTGTAGATACTTACGGCGGATATGCACGTCACGGCGGCGGCGCTTTCTCTGGTAAGGACTGTACAAAAGTAGACCGTTCTGCGGCTTATGCGGCTCGTTATGTGGCAAAAAATATTGTGGCAGCAGGTCTTGCAAAAAAATGTGAAATTCAGTTGTCTTACGCAATCGGTGTAGCACATCCGACCTCCATTATGGTTGATACATTTGGAACCGGAAAGCTTTCTGATACACGTTTAGTGGAAATTATTCGTGAGAACTTTGATTTAAGACCGGCAGGAATCATTAAAATGTTGGATTTACGCCGTCCAATCTATAAACAGACAGCAGCTTACGGACATTTTGGAAGAAATGATTTGAACCTGCCTTGGGAAAATTTAGACAGAGTGGAAGATTTAAAGAAATATTTATAAAATGTTTATAAAAGTAAGATTTTTTGTGTCGGACTGTTTCATGAACGGTCCGACTTTTTCTATTTTATACCGAAAGTATTACATTTATGTGTATATGAAGAAATGTGGTTGAAATTACCAGAAAATTGTAATAGGATATCAATATAGAAATAAAAAAAGCAGCGGGAGGAAAAGGGATGAAGAAAAAAACGTTACAGGCTGCTGTAATTGCTTTAGGTATTTTAAGCGCCAGCTTTACAGTATCTGCTATGGGGGAAACAGATGTAGAAGATACTGTATTATCGGAAATTACAGAAGAGAGTATGCAAAATCAGGATGTTGAGACAGAAGAAGATACAGAGCAGGAAAATCCGGATAATCCACAACCGGAGAAGCCGCAAAACGGATGGGTTGAAAATGAAAACGGTTGGCAGTACAAAGATGAGAATGGAAATCTGCTGAAAGACGGCTGGTGGGAAATAGAAGGTGAAAGATATTATTTTGATAAAGATGGATATCGTGCTTCTTATTGGTTGTATGCAGACGGACAATACTATTGGCTAGGTACAGATGGAAAAATGCAGACAGGCTGGCAGGAAGTATGGGGACAGAAGTATTATCTCGGAACAGACGGAGCAATGCAGACATATTGGTCAGTAATAGACGGAAAATATTATTGGCTTGGAAGTGATGGGGCAATGCGGACAGGCTGGCAGGAAGTATGGGGTAAATATTACTATCTTGGAAACGATGGAGTGATGCAGACATATTGGTCAATGGTAGATGGACAATATTATTGGCTCGGTGCAGACGGAGCGATGCGGACAGGCTGGCAGGAAGTATGGGGTAGATGGTATTATCTCGGTAAAGCGGCTGATGACGGAGCGATGAGAACATATTGGCAAGAAATAGACGGAAAGTACTATTGGTTTGGGGCAGACGGAGCGATGCGGACAGGCTGGCAGGAAGTATGGGGTAAATGGTATTATCTCGGCAAAGCGGCTGATGACGGAGTGATGAGAACGTATTGGCAAGAGATTGACGGAGAATATTATTGGCTCGGAGCGGACGGAGCAATGCGAACAGGCTGGCAGGAAGTATGGAGCAAATGGTATTATTTGGATGTAGCCGGAGTGATGCAGACAGGATGGATTTGGACCGAAGGGGACAAATGGTATTATACGTATGAAAGCGGTGCAATGGCATCTAACACTTGGGAAAAAATGAACGGACAGTGGTACTGGTTCGATGAAAGTGGTTTGATGGCACAGGGTTGGAAATATATAGGAAGATATAAATATTATTTTAATAATTCAGGCCATTTATTACAGGATTTAGATGGTGTTCTGGGAAGACAATCTTCTTATGAAGTTACAATAAATCGTAAAAGGTGTCAGGTGACAGTTTATGCAAAAGACGGAAGCAATGGGTATATTATTCCGGCAAAAACATTTACGTGTTCTGTAGGACTTTCCTCTACACCGACACCAACAGGAACATTCTATACACCGGATAAATATCGTTGGCATACCTTAATGGGACCTTCTTATGGGCAATATTGTACCAGAATTAATGGAGGAATTTTATTCCATTCCGTAGCTGGTTATAATATGACAAGCTATAATATTCGTGCAAGAGATTATAATAAATTAGGTTCACCGGCATCTCATGGTTGTGTACGCTTAACTGTACGTGATGCAAAATGGATTTATGATAACTGTAAGTTAGGAACAAAAGTTACAATTTCAGATTATGCAGCAACTCCATTTGATAAGCCTGCAACAATTAAAATTCCAGCTAGTCAGAATTGGGATCCAACAGACCCTAATATTTAAAATTAGAGTATAGATTGTGTATAAAGAGGGAAAGCGTTGTTAAGAGGGCGCTTTCCCTCTTTATTTGTATTAATTGTAGAAATAAAAACAAAAAAATAAACAAAAAGAGCTTGACATAGTAAATAGAAGATGATATTATGTCAAAGTTGCTGTTGAGCGAACAAAAAGAAAAAAATAAAAAAACAAAAAAAGTATTGACAAATATTGAAACAAATGATAATATAGTCAAGCTGTCGCAAAACGACAACAAAGCAGTCGAAAAAGACTGAAAAAAGTTTTAAAAAGTTAAAAAAAGTTCTTGACAGAGAGATACAGATGTGATAATCTAGTATGGCTGTCGCAAAAGAGCAGAGATGCCGAAAGGCATCGAAAAAAACTTTTTAAAAAAGTACTTGACAAGCGAAAGACAATGTGATAAAATGTTGGAGCTGTCAAACGACAGGAACCTTGATAATTAAACAGTGAAACACATGAAAACGAAAATTCTTTTACATTCATTTTTAAAAACGGTTTGAAAAACCAAAAACAGTAAAAGGGATAGATAGCCAAGTAGTT
>SKEA01000557.1_pt1 | contig 33969 bp, 49 predicted proteins | sample 4826601 | NCBI WGS metagenome assembly SKEA01 (sample SAMN11008821, study PRJNA524170) | human gut metagenome | biome: Human fecal sample; material: Feces; isolation source: fecal sample from pouch patient p13, p53 | host: Homo sapiens | place: Israel: Tel-Aviv | collected 2016-07-06 | reverse complement strand
CAGATGTAAATCAGGGAAATTTGGATATTAAGGTAATCAATGAGGTTGGCAAGAAGCTTCCGATTACAGGTTCTTCCGCTATGCTGGTAATTGTTTGTGCCGGAGCAGCGCTGATGGGCGGTGTAATCGTATCTAACAGAAAACGTAGCAAAAAAGAAGAAGAATAGGATGATATCAGAGGAAAAATGAAGAAGCAAAAAAAGATATGGAATAAGATTATTTTTATCATAGGTCTGCTTCTCGTATCGTATCCTCTGGTAAGCAGCATAATAGAGCGGCAGCATCAAAAAGATGCTGTCGCTACTTATCAGAGCAGTATGGAAGCAGAAGATAAAAGCCGGATACAGGATGCCATAGCAAAAGCATCGGAATACAACGATATGCTGTTTCAGACGCAGGGAGCAAGCATTGGAGACTTGCAGAATGGGATTTTAAGTGAAGAAAATTATGAAAATCTATTAAACCTCTCTGGAACAGGGGTAATGGGAAGCATTGAAATTCCGAAAATTAACGTAGATATTCCAATTTATCACGGAACGTCAGAGGAAGTGTTAGCAAGTGGTGTGGGACATTTTCAGGACAGCAGCCTTCCCGTGGGCGGGAATAATACGAGATGTATTCTTACCGGACACAGAGGATTGCCAAATTCCAAGCTGTTTACGAGACTGGATGAATTGGAAAAAGAGGATCTTTTTTTTATAAGTACGTGTGGGGAAACTTTAGCATATCGCATTACCGAAATAGAAGTAGTAGAACCGGAGGAAGCAGAGCTGCTGGAGATTTTACCGGAAAAGGATTTATGTACCTTAATAACCTGTACCCCTTATGGGATTAACACACAGAGATTGGTTGTAACAGGGGAACGAGTTCCCTATGAAAAAGTGGAATATGACAGTATTGAGAAAAAATTACCATCTTTTCGGGAAATTTTCTTTTTGCTGTTGCCGTTTATTTTTATTGTAGCCGGATCAATTTCTTTTTTTAGGAGGACGAGATATGAGAAAAAGAATGAGAAGTAAAATTCTGCTATGTCTAACTGCAATCCTTTTATTTGCATTTAGTATACAAGTATACGCAAATGACAGTAATGCTTTGGTAAACCACGAAGGAACAGAAGGCGAAAACTCCCTCATGGATGAAAAAGAACTGGAAAAGGTAAATGTAGAAGGAAAAGGCAGCATTAGCGTAGAGCTGACAGAAGGAAGAAAAGGTACATCAAGGGAAAAGGTAGAATTTTCCTGTACCAAAGTAGGAGAAATATCGAAAGGAGAATATGTCATGAAAGATGAGTTCTCTGCTTCAGGTATTGACTTAAATGCAATCGAGTCAGCAAAAGACATGGAAGAAGCTGCGGAGAAACTGGCTGCTTTAGATTTTTCAGCAGAAAAAGTGTTGTTGACAGATAAAGATGGAAAGCTCTGCTTTCAAGATTTACCGGTGGGTGTATATTTTTTAGAGGCTACGAATACGGCAAAATATGAAAAAGTAACCCCATTTCTGATTTCCATTCCAACCTTTGATGAAGCAGAGGGAGAAATGAACTATGACATTAAGGTAATTCCGAAACATGAACCAGAACCGGGAAGGATTACAACAGACTCTCCGAAAAGACCGGGAGCTCCGCAAACTGGATTAGACAGCCCTATTTTGAAATATTTTGCCGGAGCATTGATTATTGTATTGCTTTTGGTAGCCCTTAATGTAGGAACGAAAAAAACAAAGAAAAAAGAATGAAAAAGCTGATAAATGTAATATTGACATTCTGCCTTTTCTTGTTTTTGGCATTAGGGATGAAAGAACTGTTTGTATTTTTAAATGCAGAGGGAAAGAATGAAGCCTTAAAGGAACAGGTTGTAAAAGTTCCAGCCGGTAATCAGGAAGAATTGGACGCAGACGATCCATTTAACCGGTACATTGACTTTGAAGCATTAGAAAAGGTTAATAGTGAGATTAGCGGCTGGCTTTATATACCGGAAACAAAGGTAGATTATCCTGTGCTGATAGGAGATACGGATCAGGAATATTTAAAAAAGGATTTTCGAGGAAAAGCAAGTGCTTTAGGCTCTATCTTTGCCTTTCAGAATGTGGAATTAAATCAGGATTTCCATGTTTGCTTATACGGGCATAACATGATTTCCGGACAAATGTTTGGTGGTCTGAAAAAGTATAGAGATACGGAGTATGCTGCATCTCACCGAACAGCTTATTTTTATACAAAAGAGAGAACGAAAGAATTAGAGCTAGTTTCGGTTTTTCAATGTGAGAATACAGATGATATTTTTGAACTGGGAGAAAAGACATGGGAACGCAGCAAGGCAGAAGAAATTATAAGCAATTTAGAAAGAAGAAGTTTCGTTAATTTAGAAACTTCAGACGAAGAAAAAGAACCGGCACAAATTTTTACGCTGGCAACGTGTCACGGCAGAGCCGGTGGGACACACAGGCTGGTGTTGAATTTTGTCTTAAAAAAAGAAAAATTTGTATTGCAGTAAAGATACAAAGAAAGGAAAGCGGGAACAGAAGCGTCCTGCAAAGAGAAATGCAGAAAAAATATTATATATACTGTGGTGAAAATAAGAAAGAAGACTATATAAAAAAATTAAGGAAGTATTTTATTTACACATCCTCTGCAATGCAGGATGCAACAGATATCCTATGTATTGGCACGGTGAGTAGAGAAGAAAGAAAAAAACTTATTCTTTCTGGGAAGCCTATTTATTATATCGATAAAGATTTACATCCTCTTTTTATGAAGGAGATTTTTCAGAATTATTTATAAGACTAAGGAAGAAGATAATGAAAAAACAACTGAAAAGGATACATTTGAAAAAAAGTGTGTTTTTAGAAGGATTTGTTGTAGTATATATAGTTCTTCTGATTGCATTTTTTACGTCAAAGGAATGGTTTCCGAAAGACGGAAAACTGATACAGGCTACTCCAATCGGAACAACAACAACTTTTGCAGACCGTGATTTTACCTTGAAACGCTGGGATTATGCGCCGAAGCAAAAAATGATGGAATTGGAGTTTCAAATTTTAAATCACAGTACGGATGGGATTGAAAATTTGTATTATGAAGCCGTAGATCGAAAAGAAGGGAAGCTGAAAGTAGAAAAAATCTATGAAGCAGATAATCTTACGATTATCCGGATTAACAATGTTCCGGAAAAATTCAAAGAAATTTCTTTTCGAATTAAACTTACACAGGATGCAGAAGAAATGTTAAAATATTTTACAAATAAAAAAGCTGTAAATCATGTGGAAGAAATTAAGGACCATTCGGAACAGCAATATCTAATTAACAGGGAAGAAATGGATATTGCAGAATGTGAAGCAAAAATAGAAGAAAACAGAAATGCGATTGCAGAACAGGAAACAAAAATAAACAATGCAAACGAACGTATCAACTCTTTGCTAGGTGCTAAGAAGTATCAGACGGAAGAAGAACAGTTAAATACGGATATCTTGATACAGCAGCTAGAAGCGGACATTGTTGCATATCAGGAAGCGATTGCAGATTTCGATAGTGAGATTACAGAATATGAGGCAAAAATAGAAGAACATAATAAGAAAATAGAAGAATATAAGCAGGGAGAACAGGAGTAGGAATTATGCTACCAAGCCAGAAACAGATTGATTTTGTAGAGGATATGGCAAGATATCTGAATATTGAATTACCGAATATGACAGACCGCAGAGCGGTTGTCGCTTTTATCAACCAGCATAAATATGAATTTTATAAAAAAAGAGATAACGATATTCGTGATCGGATTATAGAGGAAATCGATATTCAGGACTTTGCACAGGAACTGGGATATCACGTAAGAAGAATAGGCAGATATTTTACGCTGGAAGAATATGACAGTGTTCGAATTGATCCACAAAAGAAACGTTTCTGGCGAAATTCCCATCCGGGTGCTGGTAGTGCAATCGGCGCCGGCGGGGATGTGATTGATTTTGCGGTGATGTTTGCCAATATGGATATGCACGAGGCTCTCACTTATTTTACAAATAGAGTACAAAGAAGCATAAAGCAAGGACCGGCAAGAGAAAAACAGACATGGAAGAAGCAGGAGACTGAGAATGTTAAGCTGCAGCTTCCAAAAAGAGTAGATAATATGAGACGTGTATTTGCTTATCTTACAAAAATTCGTATGCTTGATAAAGAAGTAGTTCAATTTTTTGTCGATGAACAGATGCTTTATCAGGATGTTTATGGAAATTGTGTCTTTGTAGGATATGACGACAGCAAAGCTCCGGTATATGGTTTTTTAAGAGGGACAAATACAGAAAGAAAATACATTGGAGACTGCATGGGAAGTAATTATGAATATGGATTTTATTTAAACTTTGATGCAGAAAACCTTATTATTGCAGAAAGCGTGATTGATGGTATGAGCATCATGAGTCTTTTAAAAAAGCAGGGAAGGGATTTTAAAGCATACGATTATCTCTTTTTGTGTGGTTCATGCAAATACGAAGCACTCATAAACCATTTATTAAGGAAACCGAAGAAGAAAGTCTATATAGCCGTAGATAATGACTATGCAGGGCATTTAAGTGTAGAAAAGATAAGAGAAGCCTTGCAGTGCCGAAAAATTGAAGCGGAAATTATAGAACGTCTCCCGGTAAAGGAAGAAACAGATTGGAACGAAGCCTATCAGGAGGCGCAGATGTATGGAACAATTCAAAATTTAAGATTTTAGCTAGAGGGAAATATGATTATATTTATTGGTTCAGCAGAAAAAGGTTATTTTGCGGAAGAAATCGCAGAAAAAAAAGGAAAAGAATTTGCCTATGTAAAATCAAACAGCCGGATAGAATTACAGAAGACCGAGATTTTGGAGCATCAGGGTGTAGAGTATATGATTTTTGATATTCAGCAATATTTGGACTCAGCTGAAGAAATTGCAAAACAAATTATTACAATTCGCAACTGTAATAATGCAACAGTGATTATTTACGCATCAGGATATATGTTAAAAAATAAAGTTTTGGTAGAGCTGTGCAAGGTTGGTATCAAGAATTTTATTATTGGCGTAACGCTATCCGAAATAAAGCAGCAATTAGAGCTGGCTTTGGCAGGGTATTATGAAGCAAATGGATTTGAAGAACTGGAAATTATTACATTACAGGAGCAGGAAGAAGAACGCAGGCGAGAAGCAAGTTATAAGCTTATCGGCGTGGCTGGCGCAATGAGCCGAATAGGGACTACGACACAAGCGTTGCAGACTGTAAAATATTTGCTCTATAAGGGATATAAAGCCTGTTACATTGAGATGAATGATACAGGATATGTAGAAAATGTTGCTGCCTTTTATGATTGCGAAAATGTAGATGAGGACATGGGCGAAGTGGTTTTTATGAATGTTCATCATTTTTATAGGCAAGATAAGATTTCTGAAATTTTAAAGCTGGGATATGATTTTTATGTTTACGACTATGGAGTTTGTGGCAGCCAAAATTTCAACCGCACGTCTTATCTGGAAAAAGATATACGGCTGGCTTGTGTCGGAGCAAAAGTTTCAGAGGTAGTCTATACAACTACGTTGATAGAAAATGAATTTTATACAGATATTTATTATTTGTTTATCCATGTACCAGAAGCAGACCGAAAAGGCTTAAAAGAGTCCATGAAAGATAAAGAAGAAAGGATATATTTCCCTTGTTATTCTCCGGAAGCGTATGAGTTTGCAATCGATAATCTTCCCATTTATGAAGATATTATACCTTTGGATAATAAGAGTAAGGATATTCCACAGAGAAAGAGTATACGAGATATGTTTAAGAGGAAAAAGAAGAATGGCAAAGCTTAAAAATGGAATTATGGATAATATCCTGAAGGAAAAAGAGGAACAACAGAAACAAGAAGATTTAAGGAAAAAATATCAGGTGGACAACAAAGAAATAATGATTGTCGAAAAAAATAACATGATAAAATTTTTTATACGGGTAATAGGTGGGGTAATCAGGATTGCGGCAACAATAATAATTCTATTGTTGGCCGCAATCGGTCTATTAACGCTCTTGTATCCGGAAATAAGGGTAGAGCTTGTTGCCGTGTTGCAGGATATTTATAACCAAATTAGAATGATGTTATAGAAAGGAAATAGGATAAAAATGGAAAAAATTTTAAAGGATAATATAATTGTTGGATATTACAGGGATAAGGCAATCGTAGAAACGGAATATGGAGAACTCTATTTTTTTGACTGTGAAAATGATTTAATTCCGGTGGGAAGTGTTACCGATGCAGAGTTAGAAACTTTAGACAAGCTGGATGCAGCTATGCAGCAAGAAATTTTAAAGCGCTTTCAGGAGGAATAATATTGGAAAAAAATTGGTCTCAAAAAGCAGAGGAAAATAGAGAATTTGCTAGAAAAAAGATGGAAGAATTTGCAAAGTCCTATCAGGAAAATCCGGAGACGATAGTAGAATATCTAAGATTTTCAAAAAATTTCTATCAGTATTCACAAGGGAATACTGCTCTTATTTATCAGCAAAATCCTCATGCAACCTTTGTTAAATCATTTGCTGGATGGAAAAAAGAAGGGGTATCTGTAAATCGTGGAGAAAAGGGTATTGCAATTTGGTACGCTGTACAATCTACTTTATTAAAACGAGAAGACGGTTCTGTGGTGTCCTTGCGGAATGCCACAAAAGAAGAAAAGGATTTGTATAAAAAAGGGGAGCTGGAAGGGGTAGTAAAACAAGGGTTTCAAATCGGTTATGTTTTTGATATTGCACAAACAAATTTTCCAAAAGAGCAGTACCCGAAATACTTTGATATGGGGCAAGCTTCAGAAGATGCAGATAAAATGATTGCAGCTTTGGAAAGCTATGCGGAAAATGAATTGCAGTGTAGTGTAAGAACAGAGGATTTATCTTCCATATCATTAAAAGGTTATTATTATAAGAATGGAATTGTATTAAATGAGAAACTGGAGGGGGTAGAAAAACTTTCTACATTATCCCATGAAATGGGACATGCCATAGAAAAACACGGTGTAGAGGGAAAGGAAAAGGGAGAAGGGCAACGGGAATATGAGGCAGATTGTATTTCCATTATGCTTCAGGATTATTTAGGCATAGAAATCACAGATGCCCGCAGAAGACACTTTAAACATGCCTACAATCAATTTGAAAAGGAAATGCAGGAAAAGTATCAAGAGCTGCCGTTAAAAGCTCAGAAAAGGGAAATAGAGAGGGAAATGAATGACTCCTTTGAACACATACATAGAGTTATGGGAAAACATTTAAACCAAATAGAAGAATATATGAAAAATCCGGATATAGTGAAGCAAAGAAATGTACAGAATATTTCTGCAGAACATAAGATTATAGGAATAGAAAAAAATATAAGGGCTGGAAAAGGATTAGAAATTTAATATATATTTATCATTTTCTCTTGATTACCACGCTTATGCGTGGTATAATATATATAAGAGAAAGGAACTTACAAAAGTAAGATGGTGAATGATTATGAAAAAAGCAAATTTTGAACAGTTAAAATCTATGAATTATAAAGAGGGTAAAGCGCTTTTAGAGAGTCTTGGTTATATTCTGGCTGAGTCAGGAGAAACGGAAAGCAATATTTCTGAGTGGGCAACAGACAATTATTTTAAACTGTATAACGAAAAAAACGAAGAAATTGACTGTATTTCTTATGAAATATACGGCAATGGGCAAGACGGAGAAGATAAAGAAATTCAAATCGTTAAAGAAGGATGGAGTGACGCTTTAAGGGGGTTATAATATGAAAATATCCGGTGAAAAAATTAAACAGATAAGAACTGAAAAAGGGCTGTCTCGTGCAGCCCTCTCAAGAATATCTGGTATTTCTATTCGTACACTGGAAGACTGGGAAGCCGGGAAGCGCAATCCACGCAATTTCGACCTTATAGATGCTGTTGCGAACGCTCTTAAATGCTCTCCTTCTGATTTCTACGATGATGAATACCTTTCAGCTCTAAATCATCAGGCGCTCGATAACTCGATGCAATATGACGATTTAGAAGAAGCTGAGTTAATTGAAACAGTCGAAAGAATATACAGTGAAAACGGATTAGGAGGCATCTTGAAGTTATTAGACCGATTTATTTATCAGGTCGGAGTTTGTAAAGCTCTTGAGATTGTAAAGGAGTATGAGAATGAAAGCGATACGTTTTGAAGGGTATATGCAGACTGCTCAATTTAGAGTGCCTACATGGACCGGAGGGCTTGAATTAACATATCCGCTTCCTCCATATAGTACAGTTATAGGTATGATACACACTTTATGCGGATGGAAAGAATATCATGAAATGAATATATCTATTTCCGGAGCATCTTTTTCATGTAGTTCTCCGGAATACAGATGGAAAGGTGGGGCATTTTCTGTGCAGGAAAGTGAGGAGTTTTGCAAACGTTTCCCCGTGAGAGTGAAATGTAAAGATGGCTACATAGGGTGGGTACGGACTGTGAAAGAATGCAATTTTTTAAACGATTTGAAACTGCGTATTCATGTGTGTCCCGATAATGAACCGGATTTGACTGATATATATAACGCACTGTGTTATCCTCCATTTTATCCATCTCTTGGAAGATGGTCAGATTTATTACGAATTGACAGCGTTTCCATAGTTAATATTTTTGACAATAACTTTAAGCTGCAAGAATTAAAAGGAGATATGCCTATATATGTTCCGTATCAAGAAAATATACATGGCACACTGTATTCCTTGCACAAGAAATACTCTATTAAAAATGAAAAAAGGGTATTCGAAAATAGGAAAGTGTTTTTATTAGAACCTCAATTTTCAGACATCTGTGCAAAAGCAGATGAAGATATGTACCCTGTTTTTCTTTTATAAAACAGTAGGCACAAGGGAGGTATCCTTGTGCCTATTCCATAATGTAACTATTTTATTTTTTCTAATATCAATTTTAAATTTACATCCCAAAATGTAACGATTAAGATTTTACCACCATGGAAATGTGCATAACCTCTTATTCCGTATGGAAAAGTTTATTCACAGTTTATGGAAAACAGGTTTCCCACAAACTGCAAACATACTTTCCCACACTTCCATAAACAAAGGGTTATACACATTACCACAGTGTCGATGACTACGAATTTGCTAGTCTCATATTTTTTACCCCAATATGTTTTCTCTGTAAAATTCTCTATTTACACGATATCCCATATTTGTTATACTTCTTTTGGTGGAGAGCGGTGGCAAGCCCGCCCTCTCTGCTTAATCTTCTAAGTCCTGTTGAATTTCTTCAAGCATGGTATTCAGTTTCTTCTGTCTTTCTTTTTCGTCTTTGGCTTCTTTCAAATCTTCCAAATCTCTTTTAAATCTTCTAAGCCATCCTTTCCACTGTTTATCTGTCATACTTAAAACCTCCATTTCGTCGACCTCCTTTTTGGGTTAAGCCTTGCCTTTCTTAACTGTCTTTATTATACTATATAGTGCGCTATATGTCAAGGGCTTTAACGGCTATTTTAAGATTTTTCCTACTTTTTCTTGTATAGCATCCATATAGAATTTTCTCATGCTTGGATATCCTGCTTGCTTTGCTGCTTCTTCGTATTTAACATATTCTTCTTCTTTTACACGGAAACGAATTTCTTTTAGTGTCTTTAAATATTTTATAGTGCTTTCTTTTTGCTTTTGGTTGTATGCCATTTTCTTACCTTTCTTTTTATAATCTACATCGAAAACTAGGGATATTTTCGCATATCTTAAATTCGATTTCTCCTCTACTGTTTATCTTTGTAAGAATACATAAACTTGCAGGTAAATCGATTTCTGGTCCTTTGCTTACTGTGGTGGCATATAGCCCCTTGCTGGTAGCATACATTAAAGGGTAACCACGTCTTGTATTTCCCTTTAATATATCGTATACCATTTTAATTTGCAGTCCTTTTTCCTTATCTACCAAGTAAGGGGTTCTTCCTGTACTATATGGTTTTTTTATGTTAATGCTATATCCTATTGGTACTCCCTTATCTTCTTTATTAACACACTTTGTAGGTATAGAAATGGATTTCTCTAACCAGTTTTCTAAGCCTAATCTTCTGTATTCTTCTCTTGTATCGGGGAAGAATATTTTAATAAAACTTCCTTTATATTCTTTTCCAAGCTCATATATGTGTGCTTTTACCCATTCCCTATGCCAAGAAGTGTCTTTCAAAACATCAAAATACTTATCAATATCTTGTATTTTTAGTTTTTCTATGTTCCTGCACCAAAATGTATTATAATTATTGCTTTGTATCAGTTTGCTTGCTATTGGTTTATTTATGCTTACTAATTGGCTGTAATAATCCCAGCCTCTATATTTGCTGTTAAAACTTACTTTTTCCCAATTCTGTATTACTTTGTAACTACCATCCTCATTTACATATACATACGTTCCATCTAATGGTCTATGGCAAATCAGCGCTTTCTTTTCCAGATTTTGTACGCCAATAGATGTGATTAACTCTTCTATCATGTTTTTTCTCCCTATAATAACTCTATATTTTTAATTCTTATTACGGTATCTAATTCGTTTTCTTTTTTTTCCAAAATTTCAAACTCGTAATTTATCCAATCTGCATCGGTCACTTGATGGATGTAACTTTCTTCTGGAATTTCTCCTATTCCATCCCAAACATCATTTATTTCGCAGATTTCGCCTATTTCTAAATCCGGTATATAACCCTTATATTCTTCCTGCATCATTTCCATTGCTTTTTTTACTACTTCATTCATGCGTTTCAGTCCCCTTTTTTATCTGATATCTGTTACTTTCACTATGGTTTTAAATAAATCCGCATCATTTTGTGTGATTTCAAAGTCGCAAAATTTTTCTTCGCCGTTCCCGTCATAAATTGCTACTGCACCAGACTCAAGAATTTCTGTTGCATTTCCTTCCTCTCCATCCCATAACTGTCCGAAGTAATATTCATTTTCTATTTTAATTTCTTCAATTCCGCCATAAATATAATTTAGTGTTTTCATAATCTGTTCTCCTTTACAAATTCATATCACATTACTTATTTTTCTTTGTCTTGTTGCAATCTTTCTAATTCTGCAACAACAAGTCTTTCCATATATTCCGGTGGCTTTGCAATCTCGTTTTCCCAGTTTTGCACAGCTCTACGTGGTATTCCTGACATAGCTGTTATTTGCTCTGTGTTAGCCCTGCTTTAAGTCTCGCTTCTTTAATTTTGTTCATGGTATCATCTCTTTCTATATTTCTTTTTCAAATCCATAAAATTTATATAAGTAATCCTCAGTTTCTTCGGCGTTGTCTCCTACTGCTCTAAAATATGGCATAATCTTCAGTTCTTCTTCTTTTACTTCCCTGAACGGAGATACCAAAAAAGATGCGTACTCTCCATTACATTTTTGTACCACATAACGGTTTTGAATATTGTTTGCTTTAAACATTTTTTTAATCTTCATATTATTCCTCTTTCTATTAACGACCGATAGGTCAATGTATTTTTAATTATTATTTTATACTGGCTGTCCAGTACACACTTGAAAAGCCTGTTTTTCTATAAATCCTAAAATAATTTCATTATTTCTGTATTGTTCTTCGCTTAACCCATTTCCTGCCAAGAAATCACTTGTAGCTCCGATATTCTCAAAGAAAAATGTCCCGAAAATTTCGAGTCTATTATCTAATAAAAATTGCTGGATTTTCCGGCTGTGGCAGCTATCTGCGCCTTTTACTTTCCATTTTAATTTCTGTCTTAAATCTGTGTTGTATCCGCAACAAAATCTTACTGCTTTAATTCCTTCTCTTGTCATTTTTCATCTCTCTTTCTCCCCGGCATGTCGTTAGGTCAACGTTATTGTTATCCTACGAAGCTATAATATGCTTTTTCTTATTGGTGTTTTTGGAATACCACAAGATTAAAGCTTCTTTATAAAATATATTTTATCACTAATTTTAGTGAAAGTCAATAGAATTATCACTAATTTTAGAGATATAATTTTCTCTATCATTATCTGTTTCAATGTATTTTATGATATCTCGTGGCTGCATTTCCAAGATTGCACAAAGTCGATTAAGATTATCTAAAGAAATGGAAGTATCTTTATTTTTAAATTTTTTCATAGTTGATTGCCCGAAAATTCCAGTTTCCCGGGCTTTTGTTGTGTTCACACCAATTTTCTCCAGTTCTTCTATTATGTCGATTTTATATTCTAACATTTCTGTTACCTCCACTATGATTATATACAATATAGTAGCATTATCCGTGAAAAAGTCAACATATATATTCACAAATAATAGTGAAAAACGCATTGACATTCACTAAAATTAGTGATAAAATATAATTGTTACAAAGGAAAATAAATTATCAGAATGGAGGAATGAAAAATGCACAGAGAAAGTGTTACACAGGCTTTACTTGGAACGGCATTATTATTTAATACTGTATTTGAAATGCCTAATAATATGAGTTTTACAGGACAAATATTTTCAGTAGGAATAATTTCATACATGATATTTTGCTGTATCGAAAAAGTCAGAAGATGGGAAATTTTAATGAAAAAGAAGTCCACCCGGCGGCAACCAAAAGTGGACTGAAAAAATATTATGATTTTAAATTATATAGGAAAAAGGCAAAGATGTAAAGAGATAAGAATAGATGATTTTCTTTTTTAGGAGAGGAGCGCAAAGTAAAGCGGATACCTTTTTAAGCATTTCAAAATCACCGATTTTTTTCGTATATGGCTGCATGGGGAAACGACCATGCCCGATAAGCAGAAGAAACACAAGGGTATACAGAGCTTCGCCCTTGTGTTTCTTCTGCTTACCGGGATTGTTTATCGTTATCCCATACAGCAAAATATACGAAAATTTAATACGGGTGATTTTAGAAATACTGCTTTTTAGGCTGATTTCTGAGAAACCACAAAATCAATTATTAGGAGGAATGTAAATGCCATATTTTTATGAAGCTGAATTAAGAAATAAAAGAACTGTTTTAGTTCGTGGTAAAAAAATAATTTATACAGATGCAATGACAGATTGCAAAAAAGTTTTTGAATTTTCTATAAAAGAATTACGCTTAGATAAAAAAGCGGAAGAATATGCGTTTATGCTTGCATACGATACTAAAAAATCACTCATCGGTATTTTTGAAATATCGCATGGAACGATAAATACTGCATTGTTATCGAATAGAGAAATTTTTATGAGAGCTCTGCTTATTGGAGCTGCAAATATTATCATAGTACATAACCATCCATCAGGAAGTATATTACCCAGTGGGCAGGATAGGGATGTTTGTAAAAGGATTATGAATGCAGCAAAATTGTTAGAAATTCCATTGGATGATTTTATTATCATAGGTAGTGGAGAATATTATTCCTTCCGGAAAGAAAATGAGCTTTTATAAGCCAAGAAAGGCTATTTATAAGGAAAGTATGGGTGGGTGCTATTTATAGCACCCAATTTTAAAATGGTGTGAAAACAATACATTCAATTTTTTTTTTTAGGAGAGGGGGCACAGAGAAGACCGATAGAGAAGCTTGTCACACCAATATTGCGAAATAAAAAAATAATCTAAAGGAGAAAGGATATGCGAAGTATAGTGTCTTATAAAGACAGAGGAATTGGCGGGAACAGCCATTATAGAGGAAACTGTTCACCGAGGTTAATTGAGGATTTAATTGATTTTTACAAAGTGAAAAATATTAGTGATTATATGTGTGGTTCAGGAACAACAAAAGACGTGGCAGACAGGAAAAATATAAAGGCGAATGTCTATGACTTAAATCAAGGATTTGACCTTTTAAATATGGATGTTCCGGAAAGAAATGAATTTATTTTTTGGCATCCGCCCTATCATAACATGATACAGTATGCGGATAATATGTATGCAGCATCAGAGATAGAGAAGAAATACGGTATCTGTGCAAATGAAGTAGATTTATCACAGTGTAGAAATTGGGAGGATTTTATTAAAAAATTAAATGCTTGCATGATAAAACAGTTTGCCTCTTTAGAAAAAGGGGGACACATGGCAGTTTTAATGGGAGACTTGAAGAAAAAGGGAAGGTTGTATAGTATGCTTTTAGAAATTGCGAAACCGGGTATCATTGAGAATATTGTCATAAAAGTACAGCATAATTGCACCAGTAATAAATATCAATATGTGAATGAAAATTTTATTCGTATACAGCATGAATATGTTTTACTGTTAAAGAAGGCAGAGGATTTGATTTATCCAGTGCAATATGCAGTCAACAGAATAGCAGATATCCGTAATCTGGAAAGTGTAACATGGAAAGATGTGATTGCGGATATTATAGAAAAAGCTGGTGGGAAAATAGAGCTGCATAGTATTTACCAGCAGGTTTACGGATATAAAAAAGCAGAAAAAAATCATCATGTAAAGGAGAAGGTCCGTCAAACTTTATATGCCTATCGGAAGATATTTTTCTTCGAAAATGGTTTATGGTATTTAAGTTAAAAAAGGTAGGTGCTATTTATAGCACCTACCTTTTTGTTCCCTTTCCTAAAAAGAAAAAATATGGTTGTTGTAGAAAAAATGTTGCTTACTTATCTCTATAATGAGTACCGCATTGCAAAATTTCAATACTATTTTCGTTAATTCTAAAAACAATTCTATTCTTCTCATCAATGCGGACGCTCCAATATCCAGCCAGATTTCCGCTTAAGGCTTCTGGTTTTCCTATGCAGTTATAGCCATTTCTATCAATATCTAATAAGGACGGTTTATTTTTTTAAATGTTTTTTTGTCCTTAGTCTGCCATTCTAAATATTCATTCCAAGCATTATCTTCCCAAGGCTTTTTCATTAGTCTACCTTAATCAAATCATGTTCTTTTAACATGCTCTTTCCAGAATGAATATCATTGAGACGTTTTTCTAATTCGTCCATATTTTCTTTGCTATAAAAGGGATCGGCGGTTAGTTCGAAGGGAATACGATTTTCCCTAACAACTGCTTTAAGAAAAATAGTAATTGCAGTAGACATATTCAGTCCTATGTCATTAAGTGTTCTTTCTGCGCTACGTTTTATATCATCATCCACACGAAAATTGATTTGTGCCATATTATTCACTCCTTTTCTATTTCTTATATATATATATAATAGCAAAAAAACATAAAAAGCAAGCAAATTACTATATAATTGCTATACAATGTCACACCTTTGCATTACATCTGTATTTTAATATTTTTTTAGAACAAAAGAACGAATGATGCTGTCTGTGGTTCTGCAATTTGTTTGTTGCTTATAAGTTAGACACTTTTCTTTCAGCATAGGAAACGTGAGTTTTCATTCGTTCTGAAGGCATATCACAGCCTATGTTCTGCGTCAATGATTGCCCTACGGCGTATCGGTGTTTCTGTAGAAACACCTTGCTCATTGACGCAGAACATAACGCCTGTGATGAAAATGGCTCATAAGCAACAAACAAGTTGCTTAGCACCTTGACAACTACATATCGTGTTCTTCAGTTGTTGAAAAAAATGTATCACAAAATAGACCTGGAAAGGAGGTGGAAATGTGACAGTTGAAATAACATCTATTGATATCAAAGAAGGTATTGTAACGATTACAGCGATTGATGTTTCAGAAGAAAATCTTCAAATGCTGGAACGAAACAGAGAAGATGTAGAAAAAGAAATAAGTTTTATTTTTGATACTCATGAAAAAATAGAATATCAATATCTTTATTCTTGGCTACATAGACAGAAAGCTACTCAAGGATCTACTACATGGGGTGAAGCTTTAAATGCAGTAATTGGGATTATTACAACTATATCGCAAAAATATAGGAACTGGGATTAGCCTAGTTCCTGTATTGTATGGAAAAATTTAATAGCTAAAAAGCGGAAAGGATTTTAATTATGAGAGAAAAAATGATGATGAGAGTAGAAAAATTAAATGAACTTTTGAGAGAAGAAGAAAAAGATTTTACAGTGGAATATGTGCAACGTTGGAAAAGAAATGAGAAATTGGAAGGATATGCCATTTTGAGATCGGGCAGTAATACTTATCCTATAATTTATAATCATGAAAGTATTATTCAGATGTCAGATAAAGAATTGATTGAATATATGGAAAGTATCTTAGCGGGAGATCAGCCAGAAGCAGAGAAAGTTAGTAATGTGATGAAAAATATGGATTATATAAAGGAAAATCTCTATATGACTTTGATATCTTTAAATAGAAATGCTGAAGGACTAAAACAAGAAGATATTCTATTTATCCCTGTAGAGGATATGGCAATTACTTTTTATATTCGTATTGAGTTTGGAGAAAGTATTGGAAAAATAAGAGTGAAAAATGATCTGTTAAAAGCTCTCAACCTGACAAAAGAAGAAGTCTTTTTATACGCAAAAGAAAACTTAGAAAAGCATTATTATATTGCACCTATCGAAAATATTATAAAAGAATATATTGAAGATTTTCCGTTAGAGGAAGCAGATAAGAAAATCAAAATATTGGTTGTAACTACAAAAGATAATGATGAAGGCGCAGCGCTTATGGTTAGTGAAAAAGTAATGGATAAATTAGAAAAACAGTTTTCTTCTAAATTTCTTATACTACCCAGTTCTGTTCATGAATTTATTGCAGTTCCTTATAAATCAAAAGACGATATAAGATCATGCAAAAAAATGGTACAGGAAGTAAATAACACAGTGTTATCGCCAAATGAATATTTATCAGATAATGTATTTGTTTGGGAAAATGGAAGATTACATAAAGCTTGAAGAAACAAGGTGCTATAAATAGCACCTTGTCAACTAAAGTGTGTATAGTGTATTAGAAATTATAGGGTGCTATTTATAGAACCTTATAATTTTTAACCTGAAAATTGTTTACTTGCCATTGTTTTTAGACTCTATTTTAAAACGGAAACCTACAATTTTTCGGCTGCATTTTAGTGGTTCATAACTTATGTTATAGCCTAATTTTGCATTGATTTCTTTTAATGCCGCATCAATAACTCGTGCTCGAAACATACTCATTTTTGTATATTTGTCTTCAGTTCCGGTTGCTTTTCTGATTGTTTCCTCACTTAAAGTTATAATCGCTATTTTATCAGCATATACCTTTTGCCCTTTCATTGCTTCACGTATTAGTTCATAAATACGAATTGCATAAATCGTTTTGAGCAATATAATATCTTCTAATACATATTGTGTATAGTAACCTTTTAATTGTATTAAATAAGGCTGTAAATCTTCGTGGAGCTTTATTGTAATAATTCCGTTGTTATAACTGCAACTACTGCACCATTGGAATATTTTCCATTTATGTTTAGGGTTTCCATCACCAATCTCAACGACTTCTTGTAAAAGATGTCTGCAAATATCATATACGTCAGAATATAAATGTGTACTGGGGATGTCTAGTAATTTTGCCAATTCCATAATAGATATTTTGTATGTATAGAAATCATTGTCTTCCTTCACAATCTGCATAATTGTGAGGCGCAGCAATTTTATTTCATTCAAAGAGAGGCAGCTTTTACTCTTAATTAAATCGTTTGCCATAACAACCTGATTTTCTTTGTTTAAACACATATTTTTCATAATTGTTACCTCTAATAAAGATATAACTATTATACTATAAAAGGTAACAATGTCAAGGCGCTTGTTTCTTTCAGGTGTATTCACTATCAGACTACCTAAATGTTTCCTTTCAACTACCTAAACGTTTCTTTTAACTACCTAAATGTTTCTTTTTACAACCCGGATGTTTCCGTTCAAAATCCTTGAACATTAGTATTTATAAGGCACTCAGAGATTTTTGTGCTCCTCTAAGTATTTAAGAATTTCGGGCGAAAATTCTCGGTGACTTGTCTCCGAGATGAAAGCCCGTTTTCTTTATCAAATTTATAGACTATATGTATCTACTAAAAATGATAATTATAGACTGATTTTACCTTATATGTTATACTATATGTATGAGGTGATATACATGAACAAATATATTCACGGAAGAACCTGTGTATATAATATTAACTATCATATCGTATGGTGTGTCAAATACAGGCGCAAGGTTCTTACTCCGCAAATATGCGACAGACTGTATCACTTAATACAGGAAATCGCAGAGAAAAAAGGTTTTACTGTTGTAGATTGTAAAGTTGGTGAAGAAGACCATGTTCACTGTTTTGTGTCTGCTCCACCTAAAATTTCAGTAACTCAGATCGTGAAGTACCTGAAAGGGATTAGTGGCAATACTCTCCTGAAAGAATTCCCGGAGATAAGAAAATCTTTATGGAACGGTCAATTGTGGAATGGTTCCTATTTTTGCGAAACCATAGGTTCAACATCCGAAGAAAATATTCTTAAATACATAGAAAGGCAAAAAAACTGTCAGTTATGAATAAAGCAATCAAGTATCGATTATATCCTACAACGGAACAAGATATTCTGTTTATTAAGACCTTCGGCTGTTGCCGTAAGGTTTATAATCTTATGCTTAATGACAAGCTTGAAAGCTATAAGGCTACTGGCAAATTTGCATCTGTAACACCTGCCATGTATAAAAAAGACTATCCTTTCCTAAAGGAAGTAGACAGTCTTGCTCTTGCCAATGTGCAGTTAAACTTGCAAGCAGCTTTTCGTAATTGTTTCAGCAAAACAAGAAAAAAGAAAACCGGATTTCCGAAATTCAAATCGAAAAGACACAGCCGTAAAGCATACACGACAAATAACCAAAAAGGCACGGTTGCACTTATGGATAACAGGTATATTAAACTGCCTAAAATCGGCAAGGTAAAAGCTGTCATTCATAGACAACCCGAAGCTGACTGGATAATCAAATCAGCTACGGTATCACAAGATAGCGATGGCAAATATTACGCATCTGTACTTTTTGAATTTGCTGACATAGTACCTGCTTATACAGCAGATATCACAAACGTTGTTGGGCTGGATTATGCTTCTGACAGCTTATATGTTGACGATAAAGGCAATACTGGTACTAATCATAAATACTATCGTGAAAGTCATAAAAAACTTGCCAGGGCGCAAAGAATACTTTCTCGCAGACAGGGTTCTAAAAAGGGTGAAACTAAATCCAGTAACTATATCAAACAACTTCGCAAAGTAAATAAAATCCATAGACATATCGCTAATCAGCGATTGGATCATCTGCACAAACAATCTACCGAGATAGCCAATCAGTATGATGTAGTTTGCGTAGAAAATCTAAATATGCGTTCTATGGCAAATAAGGGCTTTGGTAACGGCAAAGCAACTTTAGATAATGGATACGGTATGTTCTTATCCATGCTCGAATACAAACTCTTAGAACGGGGAAAACACTTCATAAAGGTAGATAAGTGGTTTCCGTCAAGCCAGATATGCCATTGCTGCGGAACCCTTCATCCTGAAATGAAAGATTTGTCTATCCGTACAATGCAATGTAATTGTGGTATTACAATAGGCCGTGACCAGAACGCTGCCATAAATATAAAAAATGAAGGGCTTCGCATATTAAAATGCGCATAAAGTCCCTAATGGTAGGTTGGGAACCAGCCGAACCGAAAGCTTGTGGACACTGTGTAAGACTTTGCAATACAGTTTTGTATTAGCCAAGCAGTGGTGGTTGAAGCAAGAAGCTCGGTAACTTGTTGCCGAGTAGTTCACAAGTTTTGAGGGATATAATTTATTTATTCCGGTTGCAAATTTAGGAACATTTTTGCCAGATGTGGCAACCCAAGGGGCGAAACTGGCTTTTGTAGAATAATATTCTGTTGACGTTTCACATTCTGTGCAATATACTGAAAGCACAGAATGTGAAATAGAAATAATAGAAATGTTTAAAGAAAAAGAATAGAGTAAGTAAGCATAGAATTTTATGATTTTAGGAGGTATAAAATGTTAGAAAATAGAGATTTAGAACAGATTGCAATGCTGTTAGAAAAATCAGCGGAAAAGACAAACGAGAAAATTGCTGGTATAGAAAATAAAATATCAGGTATAGAAAATAAAATATCAGGTATGGAAAATAAAATATCAGATATGGAAAGTACGATATCAAGTATGGAAAATAAAATATCAGATATGGATGAGAAAATGTCTAAAATGCAAGATGATATTTTAAATATACAACTTACATTAGAAAATGAAACGAATAGAAATATTAAAATTATTGCAGAAGGACATCTTGATTTATCAAGGAAATACAATGAGGCATCAACTATTAAAGCAGAAGAAGAATTGGCTTTAATTCGTTTAAATACGCTTTCTGAAGATGTAAGGAAAATTAAAGCTAAATTGGCTATTGCATAGCAGTGAAAACTGAGAAAGAGTCTTTATATATTACAGAATATAAGGACTCTTTTTTTTATGTATAAAAATAAAAAAGTTTCCCCATCACGTTGAGTCAAAAAACGCTGCTTTAAAAGACGGGAGTATATAAAGAGCATAAGGGAAAATTGATATCATACAAGTATGATACCTAGGCAAAGCCTAGGATTTTCCTGATATCATAACTTGCACCATATATATAGAAATTTATATTATTTATATATATTTATTGATAGAGATTTGCCAGTATGATATACTGGTAGAAAATAGGTGCTACAAATAGCACCCAATTATGAGGTGAGAAAATGGCAGATATACTAATTAGAAATGTACCAGATGGAATAGCTCTTAGGCTAAAAGAGCAGGCTGAAAAGAAAAAAATGAGCAGAGAGGAGTTTTTAAGAAAATATTTTCAAAAATTAGCAATCGAAACAGAAGTGCTTTTTGCAGAAGATAAATTCGGAAATTTAGTAAACATTCTTCTGGAAAGATTAGAAGAAAATAATATGGTAATGGAACAGTGTGTTCATACAATGGAGAGATTGGAGGATAATATTTTTGAGCGAGAAAATGGCGAGTAAGAAAATCCAGAAGGTTTATAATCTGGAACAGGAAGATATCGACATTCTTCAGGGAGTAATGCAGGAGCATGGATATAAGACGCAGGTGCAGGCGGTGCGTCATGTAATTCGAAGTTATAAAGAAATGCAAAATGAAGAAGTTCAGAGTAGGAGAGTTGCAGAGCAGATACTAAATGTTTTTTCGGAGGTTTATAAAGATTATTGGAAACGATTATATTCTTCTGTAAGAGCAACCGATAAGAATGTATCTGTAATGTTAGATGCTTTAAACACAATGCTTATTGAAAAAGACTATGCGGCATGTGTTTTTACAGACACATTTCCATCGCCGGTAATATCTGACTCACAAGAACATTTGAAAAAGAAAATAGGAAAAAAGAAACAGGAAATAGACAGGAAAAAACGAAAAAATAGCATGATAAAAAATTAGGTGCTATTTGTAGCACCTAATTAGAAAAAAGGGGAAGATATGGGAAAAATTAAAGCAGGTGTAGTAGTTGTTACTGAATTTTGTAAGCCAGATAATCAGATATTTCAGGGATATATAAACTATATGGATAGAGATGAAGCGGTTCGTAATGCACATATTGATGAATATAATGTTTATCAGGACTATATGGGAAATCCTTACAAGACAACGGGATTATTTACACAGGATAAATCAAGATTATCTGAAAAAGAAAAACAAGAGCTAAAAGAGCAATTTTCTATGGCACAAGATAACAAATCATTGATGTGGCAAACAGTTATTAGTTTTGATAATGAATGGCTACGTAAACAAGGATTATGGAATGGATATTTAAGCACACAGAATGAACAAAAGCTTCAAGGAATTATTCGTAAATCAGTCAATGAGATGTTAGAAAAAGAAAATCTCCAAAATGCTATTTGGAGCGCAGCATTTCACTTAAATACGGATAATTTGCACGTTCATATAGCAATCGTAGAACCAATTCCAATGAGGGAAAAGAAAGCTTATCCGGTATATAAAACATATACAAAAAATGGGAAAGTTGAACAGGTGCAAGTTGGAAGTGAAATGGAATATAAAGGAAGATTTAAACTTTCCAGTATAGAAGCTTGTAAGAGTGCGGTTGTAAATGAAATTGTAAATACGAGGGAACAAAACCTTGAAATTAACAGGGTTATTCGAGAGTCGATTGTTCAGAGAAAAAGAGAAACGGCACTTCATCAGGATAAAGAATTGGCGAAAGCATTTTTCTCTTTATATGAGAAAATGCCGGATTGTAAGCGTAGCTTGTGGAATTATAATAATAGTAAAATGTCTCATTTAAAAGGGGAAATTGATGCACTAAGCCATGCGTATCTTAAAAAATACCACAAAAAAGATTATGAAGAATTAAAAGAAAAGTTGATGAAGCAAGATGCGTTATATAGGGAAGCTTATGGGGAGTCGAAGTCTTCATATTTTGATGGGAAAATAGAAGATTTATATACTAGATTGGGAAACGCAATTTTGAAAGAGATTAGGGAATACGATAAAAATAAAATTGAAATGGAAAATCTTTCAAAGGGTGAAAATGTAAATTTGGTATCTTCAGAAAATGATTTTATAAACCATGAAGAAAAGATAGAGGATGTGAGTTCTGAATATAAAGAAAAAGAAGCAGGGAAAAAAGAGAACAAAAAAGGAGGGACAAGTCATAAGCAAAAAACGGAAGAACAGAATTTTGAAAAAAGAACAGAACCTTTAAAAGAACCAACAGATACTAAAGAGAAATATGAAACAGTTAGGTTGAATAATAAATGGAAACAGAATAGTATACATCGAAGAAAAAGTTATAATACGCAAAGGGCTATAAATGGTTTGAAAAGGGCATTAGATAATAGTTATGAAAGCTATAAAAATCAAAGAGAATATGAGAGAGTTTTGGAAGAACAAAGACGAGAAAGAAGCTCTCAAAGAGAAATTTCAGTCTAGGTGCTATTTGTAGCACCTAGACTTTTTTTCTGTTAAAAAATAGGGGTAAGGATAGATTGAGAAATAGGGTGCTATAAATAGCACCTTATTTTTTAATAATAAAAAATTGATTGACAAAACAATAAAAGTGTTATAATATTGATTTATGATAAATGTAATAAATTAAAAAACAAGTTTATTTATGAGAGAGGAGAACATTATGAAGACAGTGGCATTTGTGAATATTAAGGGAGGAGTTGCTAAAACAGCTAGTGTTACTTCCGTGGCACATATTTTAGCAACACAGTATAATAAAAGAGTTTTAATGATAGACCTTGATCCGCAAGCGAATACAACGGCACGTTTCAGTAACATCAATGTATATGAAAGGCTGGAACGCAAATTACATGGCGATATTAGAAGCATAGACAATTCAATTTCAGATTTATTGTTAAATAGGAATATGGATGTTCATGATTGTATCCGGAAAACAATATATCAAAACTTAGATATTATCCCGTCCGATTTACAATTAGGAGATGTGCAGGACCGGATTAAGGCAGATGTCACCGTTCCACCACAGTTTCGTTTAAAAGGGCATATCAAAAAGCTGGAAAACGAATATGACTATTGTATTATAGACTGTGCTCCTTCTGTTTCGATTGCGAATGTAAATGGATTAGCAGTATGTGATGAAGCTTACATACCGACAACCACAGATGGAGATAGTTTAGAGGGTGTAGCTTATGCACTGGATTTAATTCGTACAGTTAAAGATTATAATGATAAATTAGAGATTTCCGGATGTTTTTTTACACGCTGGGAAAATCAAGGAGTACCCAAAATGGCTTATGAACTGTTGGAGGAGATGGTTCCGGGGGTATTGCTGCCATTTAAAATGTATAAATCAAAGCTCATTGGAGAGGGAAGCTACCTAAATCTGCCACTTCTTATTGCGGATAAAAAGAAGACAGTTAGCAAGTTGACAACAAATTATTTGCATTTGACGGAGTTTATTATGGCAGATAATAAAGAAGAATACTTGAAGCAATATGATGAAGAAAGAAATGTTTACCTTACCTTAGAACAGATTATAGGAATTGAGCAAATAGAGTCAGAGGTAGAACAAGAATTGCAGGAAGATATAAAGAAGAATGGTATTTGTGAACCGATAACAGTGGTAAAACAAGGGAAGGAATATTTACTTGTAGATGGAAAGAAAAGATGTAAAGTGCAGGAAAAACTGATTTCTGATGGCATTTGGGATAAATATAGACCAATTCCAGCAAAAATAGCTGAAAGATAAGAGAGGAAGATATAAATGGCTAAATTAAATGTAGACGCTTTAAGAAAAGGAATGGGAAGACAGTTTAATAATCAACAGTCGATTTATGGAAATAAAGGAAACGATAATTCAACAATTAAGGTTGGCAGTGGGCTTATGGAAGCTATGAATATGAAATCTGCTGAAATGGAAGAAATTCAGGTTACTCACGATCAAATACATACGACAGATAAGAACGATTGGAGTATGAAGGAAGAAGAAATAAAAGAGCTCGCAGAGCTTATTAGAGATGTAGGTATATTAAATCCTCCGATTTTGAAAAAAGTAGGAGATAAGGATTATGAAATTGTTGCCGGTGAGAGAAGATATCGTGCTATGGGATACTTAATTCAAGAAGGTATTTGGTCTTCAGATAGAAAAATAAAAGTACATATATTTAATCCGGATTTGATTACGCTGCCACTTACAGATGAAGAAAAAGAAGACTATGTACGTCTTGCGGAAAATTCAGGACAAAGAAATAAGACAGATGGAGACTTACTGTTACAAATGCGTGGGTATCAAGCCATTTACACATCTTTACGTGAAAAAGGAGAACTTACCGGCATAAAAACAAGAATGCTTTTAGCAGCGGATATGAAGATTTCACCATCAAAAGTAGCACAGCTTCAAAAAGTTGAAAATCGAGGTTCAGAAGCTTTAGTGCAAGCACTTTTAGACGATCAAGTTACAGTATCGACAGCTCAGAAAATTGCTGATATGCCGGAAAAAGAACAGGAAAAATTCATTACTGAGGTTTCTACAAAAAAAGAACCGGGTGAGAAAATTGAAAGAGTTGATATTTTAAAATTCCAAAATGAAAAAGATAGTAAAGCTTCAGCCGAAAAGCAGATGGTACAAGAAAACTCAGAAAATACAGAGAAAGAAGAAAAACCAGAAGGTATTTTAATATCTGAGAAAAAATTTCGTAAGGACATTAGCGTTATTATAAAAAAACTAAAAGAGAAGGATATATATCTTCAAGAAGAAAATTATGAAATTTATCTGAGAAGTATTGAGAAACTGAAAAAGATATTACAGTAGAGATTTCTGTATAAGGCGAATGGTCTTTATAAAGAAGGGAATGATGAAGATGATTGAAAATTTTTATGTGGGACAGAAAAATGTGAAAACAGAAATTTTCGATTTGCTTGTAAACTATACATTTATTGCCTATCAGGATGACCGTTTTTCACTGATTTCTCATTTTTCAGGACCTAACGGAATAAGAGATTTGGTACATCAAGTGCTATTAGAGGCTGATTATCAAGAAGATATGGAAGAAAGAGTATATTCAAAATTGATGGAAATATTAGACGAAATTGGAAGAGATGGAAATTCTGTGGTAAGTGAAAAGTACAAAGAAATGTATAATGATAGTACATTGGCAAGAGCCATAGACTTTTGGGACTGATTTTTAGGGGAGTGACAATGCAATTTAGAGCAAAGAAAAAAATAGGAGAGGTTGAAGTAAAGCAGCTTTCTGAAGATACCACAGAATGGTACTATGGGATATTTCGTGCGATAGAGGATAGAGAGAAATATTACAATAGGGTACAAAGGATAATTTTAGGAATAATAATAGGTGCTGCTTTACTACTATTCGTAGTAAAAGGAAATGTAATACTTATTACTACTATATGGATGGTTTTTTACTGTTTGTATAGGCTTAGTTCACTGGCTTTAAAACGGCGTGCAATAGATGGTTACGCATCTTTAATGAGATATAAGACGCAGTACAATTTTTGTGGTGTGGTAGAGATTGAAGCTTATCCTTGGATATGGGGAATGTATCCTGAAGCAGTTGTTAAGTTTGAATTTGAAGACGAGATGCAGAAAAAATATCATATAAATATTAGAGTTCGAAGAAAACGAGACAAGAAGGTAGAAGTGCCGACATTACGTGTTGGGGATATGACCTTATATTTGACACATCGCATGGAAAAAGAAATTTTATGGTAGGAGCGGATGGAGATGAATACACGAACAACGTTTTCCATTACGACCAAATTAGCGGAAATGGAGAATAAAATTTTAGATGAAACGGGACTTTCAAGAGCAGCGTATCATAGGAAAGCTATTCAGAAATATTTAGATCAAGAAAACCCAAGTATTAACGAGAGGTTATTGATACGACAAAAAAGCAATCCGGAATACGTTCGTAAGCCGGTAGTAGAGCCGGTTTATCTATCACTAGAGGATAGAGAAGCATTAGAAAAGATTGCTAAGAATTATAAGACAAGTATAGGAACGGTATTTTTGGAAGCGATGTTGGAATATACAGTTCTTCAGGCGGAGTTATTAGGGTTGTCTTAAAAAACTGAATGTTAGAATTTACTGCATCCAAAAGGAGGAAAGAGAGAATGTATAACAACACCAAGAGAGAGCTTCAATTTCTTTTCCGGACTCTAAATGAGAATGTTTTCTATAATCAATTTTTGACACCCCAAATTTATATAAGCGTTAATACAAGGTGTAAAAATTGGTCGTGTAATCCTTTTGGAAATAAGGGGCAGTATATGATTACAGTACATGAGGAAAAACTGGAAGATGATTTTGAAACTATCGTCATGAATATGTTACATCAAATGATACATATCTTTTGTTTTGAGCATGGACTGAAAGATACTTCACGCAACATGAGATATCATAATAAGATTTTTTATCAGGAGGGAATGAAACGAGGACTTCTTTTTTCATTTGAACCTACGAAAGGATATATAACAAAAGGTATAGGAGAGGAAATAAAAATACTTTTTCAAAAAGAGTTGCAGCAAGAGGAACGTGTGAAAGAGGCGGTAAAGAAAGATAGAGCACTAAGAAGAACAGAAGAAAAAAATAAGCCAATTCGACCATTTCCTGTTAAGATGAAATGTCCTGTTTGTGGAATGAAAGCTAGGGCAAAAAAAACGGGTTCTTTGATATGTGGAAAATGCAATGTATATATGTATCCTGATAATATTTAATGTTTTATAAAAGGTCATAGTGCAGGCTGCGCTATGACCTTTTGTGATTTCCAGAAAACTCTGTTTCTGGAGCTGTATTTGATTATCAAAAAATATATTAACATACAAAGGCAGGGAACAGAACGTGAATTATGGATATGCGAGAGTATCTTCAAAATCTCAGAATGAAGACAGACAAATTGTGGACTTGTTAAAACAAAGAATTTTGATTACAAACATCTATTTAGATAAGCAGTCAGGAAAGAATTTTGATAGACCACAATATAAAAAGATGTCAAGAAAACTAAAACCCGGCGACACAGTTTTTGTAAAATCAATAGATCGCTTTGGAAGAAATTATGATGAAGTTATTCAACAGTGGTATTATCTAACGAAAAAAAGGAAGGTTGAGATTGTTGTTTTAGATATGCCGTTATTAGATACAAGAAGAAGTAAAGATTTATTGGGGGAATTTATTACGGATCTTGTGTTACAAATTCTAAGTTATGTAGCGCAGGCGCAAAGAGAAGATATACGTCAAAGTCAAGCAGACGGTATACGCTTGGCACAAGAAAAAGGAGTAAAATTCGGAAGACCAAAAGCAATTTCGAAGGAGGTGTTTCAGAGTTTATATACACAAGTAGCGTTAGGCAAATTGAGTAGGAAAGAAGCTTGTGAGCAGGCAGGGATTTGTTCAGCTACTTTTAGAAGATATGAAAAAGAATATATTGGATAATATGAAATTGAAGTAAGGTGCTATTTGTAGCACCTTACTTTTGAACTTGAAAAGTATTAAAATAAACCTTTATCAAAAAGTATTAAAAATATTGATTTTTGAGCTGCATCGTGATATAAAAAAAAGTGTCAAAATAAACTAGAGCTTAAATGGAGATATTTTATGGAGCATATATATGGATATGTAAGAGTCAGTACCACAAAGCAGAAAGTAGAAAGGCAGATTGTGAATATTAAAAAGCGGTATCCTACTGCTATAATTTTTTCAGAGAAATATACCGGTACGACTATGGATCGACCAGTTTGGAATAAACTGATTAAAGGACTGAAACCAACAGACACGATAGTATTTGATGAAGTAAGCAGAATGAGCAGGACAGCAGAAGAAGGGTTTGAGTGTTACATTGACTTATTCTATAAAGACATAAATCTTGTATTCCTGAAGGAAGAACACTTAAATACAGATGTGTTTAAAAAAGCATTACGCAGCAATATACAATTAACTGGTACAGATGTAGATATTATTTTGGAAGCGGTAGACAAATATTTAATGATTGTGGCAAAGAAACAGATAGAAATTGCGTTCCAAAATGCAGAACAGGAAGTAGAGTATTTGCATACAAGAATTAAAGAGGGGATTGTTCGAGCACAGATGGACGGTGTACAAATTGGCAGGGCGAAAGGCTGCACAGTAGAAACGAAAAAATCCATAGAAATGAAGGATAAAATAATAAAAATGTCTAAAAGCTTTGAGGGGAATTTGAAGGATAAGGAGGTAATCGCTATATTGGGGATTGCCAGAAATACATTTTACAAATATAAAACACAGATAAAAGCTGATCTGTGCTTTGAAACAAAAATATCTTGAAAATTTTTCTGTAAATAGTGTTTTACGAATTTTTATCAATGAAATTCCTTCTTGAAAATGGTTTCTTTTTCTAAAGTGACAAAAGGTAACTTCAGTTGTTGGAGCGGACTTTTAGATGGAATATCTTTTAAAAAGAGTCAGTTACTATAATGTTATTGTTTTTGTCATATAGTGTAAAATGATTTATTTTTACAACTGTTTGATTTGATAAATACATATTTGTCGGTTCTCGAAAAAAAGTTTCAAAATATCGATAGCCTTTCTTTTTATCTAATGCAATACCTAAATGGTTATAGCTGTTATTTTCCTTTTGTTCGAAAAGCAGGTAATCACTCTTGATTTTTGAATGAATAATATTAGGGTTAAAATTAACAACTGCATCGGTGTAGTTTAATGTAGTAAGGTTATTATAATTAAAGTTTTCATATCGCTCTTGAATTAGTGGATAAAACACGCTTGCTTTTACCATGTTTTCTGTAAAAGTAGAATTTTTTATACGTTTTATGACGGTAGACAATTTTACTGATTTATTTGTTTTATCTTGCCAAAATTGTATAAGCTGAATATCCTTAAGCTTATGTAATCCAATAAGATGTGCAAAGTTGTTTTCTGCGTAAATAACTTCAATGTGAGTGTTGTTAGAAAGATCGTACACAACTTTACAATCTTTTAATCTCATATAATCATTATATTTTTTTAATAAATTATCCATATTTTGTCCTTAACATAAAATGCTCTTGGCTGTGCACCAAGAGCATCGTACTTATCATTTGTATGGTTCCTTTTTGTTCGGTATATACCTATTCGGAAGAGCGAACCAACTCTCAAGTGGGAACTCCAGTTATGAGCCGAAAGACCATAACCTTCTTTGTTCATATATATAATATCATAAAATTAGAGAAAATTCAATAAAAACCTATAAATTCTTTGCTTTTTTTTAGGATTGTATTCTACGTGGAAATAGTAAAAATTCTGAAACTTAAGGTTATTCGCCGGATTAAGAAGTGATGGTTTTGGAAATAAGCTGTACTAATTTACTCAGAAATGGGAATACTTGAAATGCCTATTAGAATATGCTATAATGCCGATAGGCAAAAAGATACGAGTGTTCAAGGTGGCACAGCGCCCCCAGAGGTCGCAACTCTGGGGGCTTTCTATCCCGTTATGGGTGGATGGTTTAACCCCAAGGTTGGCTACCAGTTATTCGTTTACGTTCAACCATTTGCAGATGTAGTAGGTGACTACACTTGCTAAAACGGAGAGTAAAAAAGATATGAGTAATTCGTTCATGTGGTTCACCCCCTTTCTCTACCTGTCTAGGGGTGATAGAGTGATTTTTGTGGATTATTCTGAAATGAGAAAAGGAAACAAATGACAGAATATTGCATTAAAAAAAGGATATGCTATAATGAACGTGCAAAAGAAAAACCATCTATAAAACTAGCACAAACTGAAAACCCAGAGGATGCGCCCTCTGGGTTTTCAGTTCTTTCAAGAAGAACGTTTCATAGGCTAATTGCCTTTGTTTTTCCATACTGATCATTTGTATACTTGCCGTAATAACAGAAGACAAAAGTATATATTTTAAGAGTATATTTCAGTGCTTTCTTTATTCCATTCTTTGGCTCTTTCCCATTCCAGCTTTAGGTATATTCGCATGATTTCTGCGAAATCCTGAATATTGTCTTTGAATTTTTGATTTTCCTGACGTAAATCCTGAATTTTTTTTAAATAGTTATTTATTTGAGCAGTGCAGCTTTTTTCTTTTTCGGCGTTTGACATAGAGGCGTCAATAATATTGCAACTTTCGTACATATCGGAAGACGCTTTGCAGCTGTTGCAATGTAATATATTATTATGATAGTCTTCAATAAATGTTTGCCTTAAAAAGTAAGCAGGAGCATTTTCACAAATGTTTTTAATGAATTTGACGATATTTTCATTTTTTGACACATTGCTGGTTGGATTAAATAAATCAATATTAGTATCAGGGTGTTTGTCAGGACCAAAGTATAGGATGAGAAGATTACTTTTAGCACGAATAAGCTCTAAATTTTGTTTCCGTGCTGTATCATCTCCAGAAACTACAAAATCATTTACAGCAGTAATAAATTCAGATGTGACATTTCTTACGTTTTGGATCCATTCGACTCTTGCAGACCAAACAATATTTGCGCCAACTTGCATCATTGCTCGTTGATCTTCTTTGTTTTGGATGATATCTGTGATTTTTTCTTGAAAATTTTTTCTCTTTTTTTCTTGGAAACAATCATATATAAATTTGGGAAGGGTAACTATTATAGATGTTACAGCGGCTATAATGGCAGCATGAATTTCAGGACTCATTTTATCGTCTCCTTTACGTTTATTTTTAAAGTATTTTACCATATTTACAGATGAAAATCCAGAAAAAACAGAACATACTTTCGGGAAAATGTAGATGCTGTAATTGGTGTTTGCTTATAAGAGTCACAATTATCAGATAAGGGAAATACTATGAAAAATTTCATCATAAATAAAAGGCGATTTGCTCAAATGGATTTATGTTTTTTGGAGAAAAGCAAAAGGAGATAAGACGTATCTTATCTCCTTTAACAAGTTTATTTTTGAGTTAGTATATATAATATCCAAAATTTTCTTGACAGTTAAGATAAATTTGATTATTATATATACAAAGTTGCTGTTAAGGTGCTGGTCACACCTGAAACAGCTTGTGTATCTATCATCCGAACTGATAATACACACCGAAAAGATACACCGAAACTGTATCTTATGTTTCGGATTATAGCAATAAAAAATGAAATTGTCAATAAGGTGTTGTGTTTTTTTCGTGAAATGTCAATTTTTTTATTAAGAAAATTTTTATTGCTAAGAGCGAAACATTAGGGTGTGCGTGAAGGGAAACAGGTGATAGATACAGGTGTATTTGTCATCTGTTTTTTTGTGTAAGAAAGCAGGAAATAAGCGGTTTCTTTAGTAGGTGCTATTTGTAGCACCAAGAAAAAATAAGAAAGGAGGGAGTCGTTTTGCAGAAGATAAGCATAGAGGTACTGGAAAAAGCGATAAAGGAAAAACTTACCAGCGCAGAGCTGGATCTGCTTTTGTATGTTGCCCGTTTTCAGGATGAAGCCGGCAGAGCAAGTGGAATTTACTATAAAGACGTTTGTGAAAGCATCGGTATATCCTACCAAGGGTTTTATGACTGTAAAAGAAGCTTACAGAATAAGGGCTTGATTGATGCCAAAAAACGCAATTACTATGACTGGGATATTACAATCTTAAATAACTCTTTTTCCGGAAAAGAAAACTATGGACGTGGTTATGTGAGCGTGAGCTCCAAAATGGTGAAATCCGCATCCTTCCGGAAGCTGCGTGCAAATGCAAAAATGATGGCTCTCTACCTTCTCCGTGAATGGAACATTAACCGTAAGAAAGCGAAGCGTGACTCTTACGCTATCCTGAAGGAAAATTTCTTAAATAAATTTAAGGAATTAGGATTTACAAATCGTATGGCAAGAGCTTATTTAGGGGAATTAAAGCCATTTTTAAGCGTATATTTAGAAGATGGAAGGAAGTATTTCCTTACATTTAAGAAAAACGAAGTCTACAATGCCGGTGAAAGTGAAAATGAAGAAAAGAGGCTGCATGATTTTGATACAGCCTGCCGCCGGAATAAGGTAAAAGGAATAGAAGCAGAGCAGAAACAGGACATTTTAACAGTTTTGAGGCAGTACCATGTGAAAATTGTTAAAAAGTTGGACTTTAACCTTAGCAGTATTGTGGAGCAGAGCTTAGAAATTCTAAATGGCAGCAAGCAAAAAAAGAAATGGAGAAGGGAATTAAATCCAAAACTCATACATAAAATTATACAGGAAGAACTTTTTGTAAGAGCATAGGAAGATTTTGAGGCTTAGAATTGTCTAAGTCTATTTTCCGTTACAGAAAAAGAGCAATGAAAAGCTAAAATATACTTTTTTGAGAGCAGAGAAAGTGTATTGTAGCTTTTTTTCTTTTTTAGGATGGAAAAGAGAGAAAAAGTATTCAAGTTTTATGTTTATTTAAAAATTATATTTGAAAGGGTGGCGTTATGTTAACTGATGTTGAAATTGCACAAAGTGCAAAGATGAAACCAATTAGTGAGATTGCTAAAAAGGTTGGTTTAGAAGATGATGATTTAGAATTATATGGTAAGTATAAAGCCAAGATTGCACTTGAGGCGATTAATCGGCTGGAAAACAATCCTGATGGAAAATTGATCTTGGTTACTGCAATTAATCCTACTCCAGCTGGGGAAGGTAAGACGACAACGATGATCGGATTGTCTCAAGCCTTAAATAAGTTAGGAAAAAAATCAGTTGTGGCAATGAGAGAACCATCTTTAGGGCCATGTTTTGGGATCAAAGGTGGAGCTGCCGGTGGAGGATATGCACAAGTAGTTCCAATGGAAGATATTAATTTACATTTTACTGGTGATATCCATGCAATCACTGCTGCCAATAATCTTATTGCGGCAATGCTTGATAACTCTATTCATCAGGGAAATCCTCTAAATATCGATGTACGTAATATTGTTTGGAGAAGAGTTGTTGATTTAAATGATCGCGCTTTACGTAATACTATCTGTGGTCTTGGCGGAAAAGTCAATGGAATGCCTCGAGAAGACGGTTTTGATATTACTGTCGCTAGTGAAGTAATGGCAATTTTATGTTTGGCAACGAGCCTTGAAGATTTAAAAGAACGAGCAGGTAAAATGATCGTTGCTTATGACTATGCTGGAAATCCAGTCACAGTAAATGATATTGAAGCAACTGGTGCAGTTACTTTATTATTAAAAGACGCAATTAAACCAAACTTAGTACAAACATTAGATCATACGCCGGTCTTTGTTCATGGGGGACCGTTTGCTAATATTGCTCATGGATGTAACTCAGTGATGGCAACTAAATTAGCTATTAAATTAGGTGATTATGCAATTACAGAAGCAGGATTTGGTGCTGATTTAGGAGCAGAAAAATTCTTAGATATAAAATGTCGTCAAGCTAATCTTGATCCTCAAGCAGTTGTGATCGTTGCAACTGTTAGAGCGCTAAAAATGCATGGTGGTGTTGATAAAAAAGAGTTAGGCACAGAAAATCTTGAAGCTTTAGCAAAAGGAATTAAAAATTTAGAAAAACATATTGAAAATATTGCGAAATATAACCTGCCTTCAGTGGTAGCAATCAATGCTTTTCCAACTGATAGTGAAGCAGAGTTGCAATTATTAAAAGATACATGTAATAAAATGGGTGTTGATGTAGCTATTTC
>SKEA01000556.1_pt1 | contig 33980 bp, 26 predicted proteins | sample 4826601 | NCBI WGS metagenome assembly SKEA01 (sample SAMN11008821, study PRJNA524170) | human gut metagenome | biome: Human fecal sample; material: Feces; isolation source: fecal sample from pouch patient p13, p53 | host: Homo sapiens | place: Israel: Tel-Aviv | collected 2016-07-06 | reverse complement strand
CTATATAGGTATAATATAAAGTATAGAACTATATAAGAAGTAGCTAGGGGGAATTGAAAATGTATAAATTAAATAAAATTATAATAAGAAATAGTGCTTTAATAGTGGTTTTATTATTAGCCTTTATATTTGGGATGGAGGATTTTAATAAAAATAAACTATATAATGAAGATAAGGAATATGTATATGAGCAAAATATAAGTTCTATTGATAATGAAGTTTCCCAAGATACTAATGAGGAAAGCAATGATGGAGATTCTCAGAATAGAGAAGATATTAATATTGCTACAAATAAGCAGAATTTAGTATATACTTCTTATGAAAATGATTTATATGCAGATAATGCTAAAGAAATAGAGAATATGCTTAATAAATGGAATTATTTAAGGGAAGATGGAAAAAAGATTGCATATTTAACTTTTGATGATGGTCCTTCAACTGAAGTAACTCAAGAAATATTAGAAACGCTTAAATCTAATAATATAAAAGCTACATTTTTTGTATTAGGTAGTAATGTGGAAAAAAGTAACACACAAAAAGAATTATTGAAAGAAATGGTTATGGAAGGACACGCCATTGGAAATCATGGATATTGTCATGATTATAGTATTTTATATCCAAGTAGAGTTGCTAATCCAACAGTAGTAATGAATGATATGAAAAAATCAGAGGATGCAATGAAATCTGTTTTAGGTGAGGATTTCAGAACGAGTGTTATTAGATTACCAGGAGGACATATGTCATGGAATACTAAAGCATTAGATCCCCTTCTTGAGAAAAATGGATATAGTTGTATAGATTGGAACACATTGAATGGAGATGCTGAAGGTAATAACAGAACTGTTGAGCAATTAGTAAATAGATTAAAAGGAACTATAAGAGATTTAGCTGGAAATGATGATGTATTAGTTATATTAATGCATGATACCAATGCAAAGAAAACAACAGCACAATCATTACAAGAAGTTATAGATTACTTAAAGTCTTTAGGGTATGAATTTAGAACATTAAAGTAGAAATGTTGTTAATATATACTGGGTTAATGATTATATTTATCCGGTATTTTATTCGTAGATTTAGAGAATATAAATAAATATTAGTTTTATAGAGTTGAAAGGAAGGTATATGAAAAAAATATTAATAATTGAAGATGAGGATAGTATAAGAGGTTTTTTAAAAATAAATCTAAAGAGAAATGGTTTTGAGGTTTTAGAAGCTGATAATGGTGAAGATGGTCTAAAGATATTAGAGATAGAAGATCCAGTTATGATAATATTAGATGTTATGCTACCAGGTATAGATGGATTTGAAGTTTGTAAGAGAGTTAGAGAAAAAAAAGATAAGATAGGTATTATAATGTTAACTGCTAAGGGGCAGGATATGGACAAAATAATGGGACTTGAATATGGGGCAGATGATTATATGCTAAAGCCTTTTAATCCAATGGAATTGTTACTTAGAATAAAGGCTATACTAAGAAGAATTGGTGTAAATGATGAAAAAAAGGTATTAAAAAATGGAATATTTACTGTGGATACATATGGGAAAAAAATATTTAAGGGTGATAAAGAAATTGATTTAACTCCTAAAGAATATTCAATTATAAAATTATTTATAGAAAATCCTAATAGAGCTTTTTCAAGAGATGAATTATTAGATTTGATTTGGGGAAAAGATTATTTTGCAGATTCTAAGATTATAGATGTGAATATAAGAAGAATTAGAAGTAAAATAGAAGAATACTCCTCTAAAGAAGGATATATAGAGACAATATGGGGATATGGATACAGATGGAGAGGCGAAGAGAGTGAAGAGTATACGAAGTAAGGTGCTAAAAAATTTTCTTATAGTTATAATATTAACAGTTTTAATATTAGATGTATTAACCTTATTATGTTTAAGAGGATACTATTATAAAACGACTCAAGACACTTTAGTTAATCAATTGGAGGGGTATATTAATTTTTATCAAAAATACTTTTCTAACAATAAATTAATAGATAATATATATGAAAATATGGATGTATTTTGGAGTACAAATGAGGAGCAAGTAGAGATATTAGATTCAGATGGAAAATTGTTAATGGATTCATATGGTGTAAGAGATCCTGAAATTTTAAGTGCACCTGATATTACAAAGGCTAAAGCAGGAGAGATTGGTGTATGGACTGGAAATGTAAGCAATTATAATGAAAAAATAATGATAGTTTCTAAAGCCATTAATTCAAAAATAGATCCAAATGAAACCATAGGGATAGTTAGAATTATTTTTTCATTAAAGGAGGTACAAAAATTAATAAATTCCTTTAGTAAGCTATTTTTAATAATTTCAATAATTGTAATAGCATTAGGGATAATAATGAGTTTAATAATAGCAAAAGATATTGTATCTCCAATAAAAAAGATAACAGCTGTTGCAAGGGAAATGGCAAAAGGGAATTTAAATATTAGGAGTGATGTTGCTGATAATATTGAAATAGCTCAATTGTCAAAAACATTGAATTATATGGGGTGTGAAGTTGAAAAAAGAGAAAAGTTGAAAAATGAATTTATATCTTCAGTTTCACATGAATTAAGAACACCTTTAACATCAATCAAGGGGTGGGCTATAACATTAAAGTATGATTGTAGTGATATGGATACAGTAGCTTTAGGACTTGATATTATTGAAAAGGAAAGTGATAGATTAACTGAGATGGTAGAAGAATTATTAGATTTTTCTAAGCTTATAAATGGTGTTATTTCCTTAAATATAAAAGAGCATAAGGTAAAAGACTTTATTCAATATATTGAAAATTATATGAGGCCAAGAGCTGAGAGAGAAGGAAAAGAGTTTAGTATAAGTATAGATGAGAATGTTGGTAAAGGTTATTTTGACGAAAATAGGATTAAACAAGTTTTAAGTAATGTTATAGATAATGCTTTTAAGTTTACTGAAGAAAATGGGAAAATAAGTTTAAATACTAAAATTGAAGAAGAATATTTAGTATTCAGAGTAAAGGATAACGGAAGTGGAATAAGTAGCAAAGATTTACCAAGGGTAAAAGATAAATTTTATAAAGGAAAAAATAGTAAATCAAGAAATGGAATAGGACTATCTATAAGTGATGAAATAGTAACTTTGCATAGAGGGAATTTAGAGGTTATAAGTAAGGAAAATCAAGGAACCGAAATAGTAATTAGAATTCCTTTAAAGCAGGGAGAGATATAATATGAATAAGAAATTTTTGATAGTATTATCTCTTGTTATAATATTGTTTGTTGGATGTAAATCAAAGATTAGTAATGAGGAAAGTAATGATATTTTTAACTTTACTGGGACATGGAGAATTGATTCAATAGAGCAATTAGGAGAGAAGGATGATAGCGAAGAAGAGAATAATTCTTTAATTGGAGATGAAATAAAACTAGGTAACAATAAAATTGATATCGTAGGTAATTATAAATCTAATATTCGTTATAAGTTAAAGGCTGTTAAAGAAGATTATATTCTTTCATACGAGAGTAATTTGACTATGAACACTTTTATGAATGGTAGAGAGACAGTAGATTTAATATCTATTATTGATGAAAATCAAATGATAGGTGAGTTCTTTTTAAATTCAGATACTGAGATGATATTATTATATAAAAGTAGTTTGTTTAAATTAAGTAAAGTAAATAAAAATGTTAATTTTGATGATACTGGTAATACTATTTCTATAGGGGATAAAACTGATGAAGAAGAGGCTGATGCAAAAGAAGGAGTTATGTTAGGGATTAAAACTCCAAGTAAAAAAATTGATGATGGAGTATATAGTAATGATGAGTACAGAACTTTATGGATATCTCATGATAACTGGAAAATAGGAAGTATATATGAAAAACCTGGTATTATTTTCCCAAGATTAAATGGAATATGGAAGTTAGAAGTTAATCAAAAGAGTATGAATGGCTTTGAATATGATGAATTTCAAGTAGGAAAATATGATGAAAAACTAGAAAATAATACAGTTGAAAATATAATTTTAGATAAAAGTGAATATAAAACTATAAAGTTTGTTGGAAATGATTATATTGCAATAGGAAAATATGAAGGAAATTCTTTCGAAGGAAATTATCCAATTTATCAAATAGTACCAGTAAATAATATTAATATTAAAAATGGACTGCAAGTAGATGAAATATTTATTGGTTCTGAAAAAGAAAAATATTTAGAAGAATTTCAAAATAAAATTAATAGTTTATCTAATGAGCAAATTGATAAATTAAATATTTCTTTAATAGATTATAATAATTTAGCTATCGAAAGAAGTATAGGAAGATGGAGATTTGTTGCAAATTTGTTGCCTAAAGATATGAGTGATGAAGGAGAAAGTTTTAATGTATCAATACTACCAGATAGTAGATTTATAAATTATAATTCTCTTTATATATCATGGAAAACTCTAAAACAACAATTAGGATTCTTTAAAGATGCATTTATATCTCCTTTATGTAAGATTATGTTGGTTCAATTTGACAGCTATATAGCAGTTTATAAAATAGAAAATGGAAATCTGATAACAGAACCTTTAGTTACAATACCTATAGGTGAAGATGATGAAATAATAATGTCAGAATGGTGTAGTGGAAGTTATGTAGAACAATGGGAAAAGGTTTTTATTGATGGTGAATTAATAACAGAGGATTAAAATTAAATTCAAATATCTATGAAAATGTATTGTTTAAATTTGCAAAAACAATATATTGCAAAATGAGAAAAATTTTAATAAAATTTATAAAAGTATTGTAAAAAATAATATATGTGGTATAATTAAGAAGAAGTCAATTTTTGACTAGTTAAAAGATTTAAAATAGATTAATAAAATTTCTCCTATTCAAGAGATATGTTATTAACCATGATAAATCTTAAGAAAATGGAGGAATTTATAATGGCAGATAAAACTATCGTATGCAGAGACTGCGGAAAAGAATTTTTATTTACTGAAGGGGAACAAGCTTTCTACAAAGAAAAAGGCTTTGATAACGAACCAGTAAGATGCGTTGATTGCAGAAGAGCAAGAAAAGCTCAACAAAACAACAGAAAGTAATTGAAATTATAAGATTGTAAGAATTTTTCTTACAATCTTTTTTGATATATAAAAATATTTTTTCATTTGAATTTTTAGCTTATATCTATAAAGAAATAAGCTAAATATAAATATATAGGTAACTATTATAAAGTGGCTATATAAATTATAGAAAATATGGTAAAATAAGAAAGTTAGTAGCGATCCAACATATTAGGAGGCGGTAAGGATGGATAAAAATAAGAAGAAAAATGAGAAAAAGAAGAAAAGATATTCATTAAGAAATAGAATAATAGCTTCAGCTATATTTATGATACTTGCTGTTGTTGTTGGAGTGAGTATAGGATATTATAGTTACGTGAAAAGTAAAATATATACAGAGCCAAATGAAATAGAAGTTAAGACTGTAGAGAAGAAAAATGAAGAAGAAGAAGTGAATTATAAGGAAGTTGATGGTATTACTAATGTATTATTAGTTGGAACAGATGCGAGAGATTTAAAGGAAAGTGCTAGAGCAGATTCTATTATAATTGCGACTTTAGATAATAATAAGAAAGAAATAAGATTAACATCATTATTTAGAGATACCTTAGTTAATATTGATGGATATGGACCTTATAAGTTAAATGCAGCTATGGCTTTTGGTGGAATAAGTTTATTAAAGGATACAATACAAGAAACATATAATATAAGTATAGATAAATATATAATAATAAATTTTTGGGGCTTTGAAGCTATAATTGATCAAATGGGTGGATTAGAAATTGATGTTAAGGATTATCAATTGGATGAATTAAATAAGTATATAGGAGAATCTACAGGAGGAAATGATTGTCCTGTTACAGAGAGTGGATTACAAGTGTTAAATGGAAAACAGGCTTTATCTTATGCGAGAATAAGAAAAGGTGTGGGAGATGAATTTGAAAGAACTAAAAGACAAAGAGAGGTATTATTTAAGGTTGCTGAAAAATTAAGAGAAACAAAACCAACAAAGTATTTTGGGGTTATGAATAGTATGCTTGATTATATAAATACTAATATAGATATTTTAGATGCTTTAAATATGGCATATACAATTTATAAATTTCCAAGCTTAGAGACAAAACAAGTTCATATACCAGTTACAGAATTAGCCAGTGATATGAATTATGGTGGAGAAGTTGGATGGGTATTTATAATGGATAGAGAGCAAAATACCGAGATTTTGCATGATTTCATATTTAATGGTATAGAGCCAGATGAAAGTAAATTTGATTATAACTCTTTAAGAGAAGCACTTAATGAATATAAAACAGGTGAATGGATTTATAACTATGAAAGTGATTATAAAAATAGTACTTCAGATAGTAGTATAGATTATAAAAAAAATAAAGAGAATAATGAATCATATGAAGATGATGAGGAATATATTAATGGAGAATGGGAATAAGTCGATATAAAACTTAATTGAGAAGTTGATGATGAAACATTAGAGATTAAAGATAAAATAAGGGGAAAGCTTATTTTATCTTTAATTTATTATTGCTATTAAGATTAAGATATACAAAAAGTTAACTGAAGCTTCGATTTGAAATATATATTTTTATGGGAATATATAATAAAAATAAAAAAGTCTAGTTTTTTTATAGATATAAAAATAAATTTGGTATAAAATTATATTAAACATACGTTTGGCAACGATTCCAAACCTATGTTTATCTAAAGTAGACTTAATTTAATGGGAGATGAGGAAATGGGGAGAAAATTAATATTTAATAATGAATTTGAAAGATTATATAACTATGATGGAGAACTAGGAGTAGTTTATTCAAAGGAAAAAAGTAAGTTTATTTTATGGGCACCAACGGCAGAAAAAGTTGATTTAGTTCTATATGGCGATGATGGATATAATTATGGCTGTAAACCAATTAAAGTGTATAATATGAATAAGAGTATTAATGGAACTTGGAGATTAGAAATTAATAAAGATTTAAATGGTCAATATTACAATTATTTAGTCACTATAGATAGAAAAGTTAATGAAGTTGTTGATCCATATGCTAAAGCAGTAGGGGTTAACGGTAAACGTGGAATGGTAATTGATTTGGAGAGTACTAATCCTTAAGGTTGGGAAGATGATGCAAAACCAGAACTAAAGGCACCTACAGATTCTATAATATATGAGGCTCATGTAAGAGATTTAACTATAGATGATACTTCAGGCATAAAAGATGAGTTTAAAGGCAAATTTAAAGGTCTTACTGAGAGCAATAGTTATATTCCAGGAACTAATGTAAAGACTGTAATAAATCATATTAAGGATATGGGGTTCACACATATTCATTTATTACCATCTTTTGACTATGCATCAGTAGATGAAACAAAACTTGATAAACCACAATTTAATTGGGGATATGATCCAGAAAATTATAATGTTCCTGAAGGGGCTTATTCAACGAATCCATATTTAGGTGATGTTAGGATAAGGGAGTTTAAAGAGATGATAAAGGCTTTACATGAGGTTGGAATAAGAGTGGTTATGGATGTTGTTTATAATCATACTTTTAGCTTAGATTCATGTTTAAATAAAGCTGTTCCTAAATATTACTATAGACAAGATGAAGAAGGAAACTATAGTAATGCGTCAGCTTGTGGTAATGAAACAGCATCAGATAGATATATGTTTAGAAGATATATGATAGATTCAGTAGTATACTGGGCTAAAGAATATCATATTGATGGATTTAGGTTTGATTTAATGGGTATACATGATATAGAGACTATGAAGTTAATAAGAGAAGAATTAAGCAAAATAGATTCAAGTATAATTGTCTATGGGGAAGGATGGATGGGAGGTCCAAGTCCTTTAAAAGAAGATGATGCAGCTTTAAAGAAAAATACTTATAAATTTGGAGAATTACAAATAGCAGCTTTTAGTGATGATTGTAGAGATGGAGTGAAGGGACATGTTTTTTATGGAAAAGAAGCTGGCTTTGCAAATGGAAAAGCTGGGCTTGAAGAAACAATCAAATTTGCTGTTGTTGCATCAATACCACATAAAGAAGTAGATAAAACTAAAATAGTGTATTCAAATGAATTCTGGGCTAATGAACCTTATCAAACAGTAACTTATGCATCTGCACATGATAATTATACTTTGTGGGATAAACTTCAAATAGTATCACCAGAAGTGAGTAAAGAGGAATTAATAAAAATTAATAAATTAATAGCTGGTATAATATTAACTTCACAAGGAATAAGCTTTATACATGCTGGAGAAGAGATGGCGAGAACTAAGGTTGATGAAAATGGAAATTTAGTAGAAAATAGTTTTGATTCTTCCGATAAGATAAATAAAATTTATTGGGATAGAAAAATAGAGTATAAGGAGTTAGTTGAATATTATAAGGGGTTAATTTCATTAAGAAAAGAATATAAAGCGTTTAGAATGAATAGCAATAAAGATATACAAAAAAATATTCATTTCTTAGAAAAGGGAAAAGATTTTGAAGCTGATAATTTAGTTGCATATATAATAGATGCTAAGAATATAGATGATAAGTGTTCTAAAATAGCAGTTATAATAAATGCAAATGAAAGAGAAGAAAAAGTAAATCTTAAAGAAAAAAATTGGGGAGTATTTGTTAATAATGAGAAATCAGGAAATGAAGTTATAGAAGTTTTAAATAGTGATATAGTTAGCATTGCTCCAAAATCAATAAAGGTATTAATAAAACAATAGATTAAATATATAAATAGAAGAGTGTAACTTAATATGAAAATTAATTAGTTACATTCTGTGTTTTATTTTAAACTAATAAAAAGGGGTGAGGTTTATGGGAATGAATATGATAGTTTATCAGATAGTTAATGAGTTTAAAAGATTAGGTGAAGTGGTTGCTATAACTTTAGCTGGATCATGTGCAACTGGTAGAAAGGATAATTCTTCAGATATTGATATAAATATAATTACAGAAAAGGATATACCAGTTGAGAAAAGAAAAAGTATTGTAAAAAAGTTTTCGGATTTTATGGAAATAAATAATGACTTTTGGGGAGTATCTGATGAATTTGTATTAAGAAATTCATCAATACAAATTGATATAGGTTATTTTGATTTTAATTGGTTAGAGAATCAATTAAAAAATATTTTAGAAAAGTACAATGCATGTATTGGATATAGTACATGTTTTTGGCATAATGTAATTAACTCATCAATAGTTTTTGATAAAAATAGTAGATTTAAGGGACTTAAAGAGAAATATACTATAGAGTATCCAGCAGAGCTTAAAAGAAATATAGTTAGTAAAAATTATCCTATATTAAAGAGGAATTTTTCAGCATATTATAATCAAATAGAGAAAGCTATAAATAGAAATGATATAGTAAATTTAAATAATAGAGTAGCTGCTTTTTTAGATAGTTATTTTGATATTATATTTGCTATAAATGAGCTTCCACATCCAGGAGAAAAAAGGCTTTTAAGCATAGTTAATACTATGTGTAAGAAGTTACCTAATAATGCATTAGCAGATATTGAGAAATTAATTGAAGATATTTCTAAATGTGATAATGTAATATTAGAAGATATTAATGAAATTGTTATTCAGTTAGATATAATTCTTAAAAGTGAAAATTTAATAAGTTGAATTGATAATGTTTACAATGATGGTTTATATTGCTATAATTAATATGATATTATATAAACAGATTAATGGAGGGGCATAATGAGAATACAAAGAGAAGAGCTTTTAAATAGAATTGATGGAAAAGAAGTTTATGTGTATACATTATATAATGAAAATACAAGTGTAAAAATAACAAACTATGGAGGTATTATATTATCATTAATTACACCAGATAAATTTGGAGCAAAAGATGATATTGTTTTAGGATATGATAATTTCGAAGACTATAAGACTACCACAACATATTTTGGTGCTATTATTGGACGTTGTGCTAATAGAATTGGAAAAGCTGAAATTGATGTAGATGGGATAAAGTATAAACTTGCTCAAAATGATGGTAACAACCATCTTCATGGTGGGCTAAAAGGATTTAATAGAGTAGTATGGGATTCTGAAGTTTTAAATGATAAAGATGGAGAGTATTTAAAGCTATCACACTTAAGTAAAGATGGTGAAGAAGAGTATCCGGGAAATTTAGAGGTTACTGTTGAATATAAGTTAACAAAAGAAAATGAATTGATTATTAATTATTATGGGAAATGTGATAAAAGTACAGTTTTAAATTTAACTAATCATTCATATTTCAACTTAAAAGGTCATGCTTCAGGAGATGTATTAGATCATAAGGTTAGAATTTATGCAAAAAATATAACTGCTGCAGATTCTGAAAGTATACCTACCGGTGAAATAAGAAGTGTAGAAGGAACACCTATGGATTTTACTAATTTAAAGTGTATTGGAGCAGATATAGATAAAGAATATGATCAATTAATTAATGGGAATGGATATGATCATAACTGGATTATTGATGATTATACAGGAGAGCTTAAAAAGGCTGCAGAAGTTATAGAGGATAATAGTGGAAGAGTATTAGAAGTATTTACTACAAAGCCAGGTGTACAATTTTATACAGGTAATTTCTTAAATGAGAATGAAATTGGAAAAGGTGGAGTAAGGTATAAAAAGAGACAAGGATTATGTCTTGAAACACAATACTTCCCAGATAGCTTACATCACTCAGGTTTTTCTAATGTAATATTAAAAGCTGGACAAGAATATAAACATACTACAATTTATAAAATGAGCACTGTTAATAAATAATAAATAAAAATGACTAAGAGAGAATTCTACTCCTTAGTCATTTTTTTGCAATTTCTACAATAACCATATATTTCAAGGCGGTGTTCGGTTACATCAAAATCCATATCGTCTCTTAGATGCTTTTCATAAACACAAAGAGGACAATCGGTTATAGGAAATACTTCTTTACAGTGTTTACAAATCAAGTGATGTTTATGTTCGGAAGTATTCATTTCATAAGAGGTTTTATTATCATCTCCTAAGATACATTTAGAAATCACATTTTTACTAGATAGAGAATCTAGTATTTTATAAATTGATGATAAATTTATAGAAATTGAATTTTCCTTTAATTTTGAATATATTTCTTCAGCGCTAAGAGGTTGTGTACTTTCAGATAATATCTGAAGTACAGAAGTTCTATGCTTAGTTATTTTTAATCCTTTTGATTTAAGTATATCACTAAAGTTAATTTCATTATTCAATTTATTACCTCCAGGCATTATTTATTTATATTATACAAATTTGCGCCTAATAATTAAAGTGATAAAGAATATTACTGCTGATACAAGAACAATTGTTGCGCCTGTAACAGTGTTTAAATAATATGAAATTATTAGTCCTGTAATACCAGAGAATACAGCAATTAATACTGAAAATAAATGATATTGACGAACATTTTTAGAAATATTACGAGCTGCAGCAGCAGGTAAAACTAAAAGGGAATTTATTATTAATAAACCTACCCATCTTACAGTTAAAGTAACTATAACAGCTATAGTGCAAGTAAATATAATTTCTATTAATAATGTATTCATACCACGACTATTTGCAAGGGAAGGGTTTAAACTTGTTATAAGTAGTTTATTAAATATTAAAGCCCAAAGTATAATAACTACAATAAATACAACAAACAGTAAAATAATCTCCTTTTGAGTTATGCTAAGTAGATCTCCAACTAAGTAAGATGAAAACTTGCTTAAACTACTAGAAAAACTCATAAGTACTAAGCCTAAAGCTATTGCAGTAGATGAAAAAACACCAATTATTGTATCTGTTGATGAAGTTCCCTTATTTTTTATAATTGTTATAGATATTGCAAAACAAATTGAAAACAAAGTTGCTCCCCACATTGGGTCAATACCACCTAAAAGAATTCCAATAGCTATTCCTGTAAAAGCACCATGGCCCAAAGAGTCTGCAAAGAAAGACATTTTGTTGCTAACAACCATAGTACTTAAAATTCCGAAAAGTGGAGTAACTATTAAAATAGCTAAAAAAGCATTCTTCATAAAATCAAAAGATAGCCATTGGAATGGCAATATTAAGTAAATAAAATTGTATATAGAATCGAACATATCTTAAATCCCTCCTGTTTTAGATGCGTCTTCATTAGAATGATTTAATGATAATCCAAATATTTTTTGTGTAGCAGGATTATTAAAAACTTGTTTTGGAGTTCCAGAACAAACTATTGTACCATTTACAAGTGCTACACGGTCAGAATATTTATAAACTAAATCTAAATCATGAGAGACTAAGATGATTGATAAATCATAATTCTTTTTGATATCCATAAGTATTTCATAAAATAATTCTAATCCGTTTTGATCAACTCCAGATACAGGTTCATCTAATAATAGTATATTAGGCATTGGATCAAGAGCTAATGCAAGTAGAACTCTTTGTAGTTCTCCCCCAGATAAAGCTCCAAGACGTCTATCTATTAAATGAGGAACTTTTACTCTTTTTAAGCTTTCTAATACATCTTCACGTATTTTCTTTTTAGGTCTTAGCCATGAAGGCATAGAAGTCTTACAACAGACAAATAAATCAAGCACACTAATAGGAGTGTCTTTATCAAATGTTAAATATTGAGGAACATATCCAATTATAGGTTGATGATATTTATTGTCATTTTGGCCAATAAAGTTTAAGTTTCCAGAATGCTTAACCTCTCCAAGTAAGGCTTTAAGTAATGTGCTTTTACCTGCTCCATTTGGTCCAATAATAGATGTAAGTTCTCCACAATGAATATGGAGATTTACATCTTTAAGTATTTCATTATTACCAATACTAACAGAAAAGTTTTCTATTTTTGTACAGCAAAAGTTATTGCAGCTATTATTTTTATTAAAGTTAGCTTTTTTTATCATTTTAACGCCTCTTTTAATACATCAAGATTTTTTTTCATTTTATTTATATAATCATCATAAGCATCAGGATTAGATTCTCCTGTTACTATAGGATCTAACTCATAAACTGTAGCACCAGTTTCAGTAGCTATAGTTTCAGCAACCTTAGAAGAGTATTGAGGTTCAGTAAATAAAGCATTGATATTTTTTGATTTTATAGTGTTAATTATCTCTTCAATTTCTTTTGCTGATGGTTCAGAATCAGGTTCTATTTCAATAACACCAGCTATGTTTAAATTAAATTCTTCAGCAAAGTAAGGAAATGCTTCATGGAATGTAATTATATCTCTGTTTGGTAAATTATCTAATTCTGCATGCATTTCATTTTTTAACTCTTCTAATTTAGAAACATAAGTGTTAGTGTTTGACTCGTAAGCTTCTTTGTTCTCAGGATTTAAATCTTCAAGTTGAGAAGCAATGTTTTTAACCTCTTCTATATTGCCTGTTACACTAACCCATACATGAGGATTATATTCATGATCATGCCCATCATCTTCAGAGTGTTCATCTTCATAGTCGTGATCATGATCGTGGTCATCATGGCTGTGTGTATCATCTTCTAAAAGAGTGAGACCCTTAGTTGCATCAACTATTTCAAGATTAGGGTATTGTGAAATTATACTATCTAAAAAAGATTCCATTCCAGCACCATTTACAACTAGAATATCAGCCTTTTCTAATGTTTTTAAATCTTGAGGTGTAAGCTGATAATCATGAAGACAGCCTGTTTGTGATTTAGTCATATTTGTAACAGTTATATTTGGAATATCTTTTGTAATATTAATTGTTGATATATATAGTGGATAAAAGGAAGTTACTATATTTAAAGTATCTTCAGTCTTTTTATTTGAATCCACATTGTTATTACAACCTATAAATAAGAATGATGTTGTAATAATTAATGTTAGTAGTTTTGGCAATTTTGATTTCATACCTTGTCCTCCTAAAATCAAATGATAATAATTTGCAATTATAATAAACATTATACTACTATTATGAAAAAAGTAAATTAAAAATTTTATTTTAATTTCTAGTGAGTAGTATATATATCTACAAAAAATGTATAAAAAGTTATTGTATGTGAACAAATAAATGAAAAAGTAAAAAAATGTTCGTAAAAAGTATTGGCATTTTAAAAATTTCTGATATTATATAAAAGTAAACTCGTTATCTAATTAGAGCAATGAGTAAATTTTAAGTAACAAAAGGTAAAAAGGAGATTATATTTTAATGAACAATTTTTTAAATAATTTCTTTAAGCTTAAAGAAAACAATACAAATGTTAGAACAGAATTTATAGCTGGTATTACTACATTTATGACTATGGCATATATATTAATAGTCAATCCTTCAATTTTATCAGCTGCAGGAATGGATTCAGGAGCTGTATTTACGGCAACTGCATTATCAGCAATAATTGCAACGCTAGTAATGGGGTTATATGCTAAATTACCTTTTGCTCAAGCACCAGGTATGGGATTAAATGCATTCTTTGCATATACTGTAGTTCTATCAATGGGATATTCATATCAATTTGCATTAACAGCAGTTTTATTAGAAGGATTAATATTCGTATTATTAACAGTATTTAATGTAAGAGAAGTTATTGTTGATTCAATTCCATTAAATATTAAAAGAGCTATTTCTGTTGGAATAGGATTATTTATAGCATTACTTGGACTTGAAGGAGCTGGAATAGTTGTTCATCCTGCTGATGGAGGTACAATAGTTTCTTTAGGTAATATTACGTCAGGAACAGGACTTTTAGCAATTATAGGTATAGTAATTACAGGCATATTAGTAGCAAGAAAAGTTAAAGGTGCATTATTCCTAGGGATGATTATAACAGCAATAATAGGTATACCAATGGGAATAATAGATATGCCTAATAAAATCTTTAGTATGCCACCATCAATCAGTTCAACATTTATGCAATTTGAATGGAGTAATATTTTCTCTATAGATATGGCAATAGCATTATTTACATTATTATTTATGGATATGTTTGATACTATAGGAACTTTAGTAGGTGTTGCGACTAAAGCAAATATGCTAGATAAAGATGGAAGAGTTCCAAATATTAAAAAGGCTCTTTTAGCAGATGCAGTAGGAACAACAGTAGGAGCATGTCTTGGAACAAGTACAGTTAGTACTTTTGTTGAAAGTGCTGCAGGTGTAGCAGAAGGTGGAAGAACAGGATTAACAGCGATATCTACAGCATTTATGTTCTTCTTAGCATTATTTTTATCACCTGTATTTGGAGTAATTACTTCAGCAGTAACAGCTTCAGTTTTAGTTGTTGTTGGATTATTTATGATTGAAAATATAAAAGAATTAGATTTGGAAGATTATACAGAAGCAATTCCAGCATTTTTAACAATAATAATGATGCCATTTGCATATTCAATTTCAGATGGGATAGTATTTGGAGTTGTATCATATATAATATTAAAAGTATTTACTGGAAGATGGAAAGAGGTAACTTGGCCTACAGTAATAATTGGAATAATATTTATAATGAAGTTCGTATTTATATAAAATTAAATTTTAAAAGCTCACTTTGATTAAGATTCAAAGTGAGCTTTTATTTTTTAGAACAATTTCTTATATTTAAAAATATAGTATAAAGGTAATTCTAAAATTTCTTTATTACAGTTAATAATGTATCTAAAGAAGAAGATAAATTGCTTATATCTTCATCACTTAAAGGAGAAAGTTTTTCTTTTATTACTTCTTTAATATATTCTTTACCCTCCTTTAAAACTTCTATGGCTTTAGGTGTAGCTTGTATTAATATAACTCTTCTATCAGTAGGATTATAATCTCTAGTAACAAGACCATCTTCAACTAATTTATCGATTACAGGTGTCATATTAGGTTTAGATATACAAAGTTCTTTTGCCATTTTAGAAATAGGAAGTGGTCCGTTATGAACTAAATAAAATAATACTTTTATATGTGAATGAGGAATATTAAATTTTTTTGCAAGAACATTAGGGTTAAAAATATGTTTATTTAGAGAGAATAATAATAGATATAAATTATCAGATATATCATTTAAATTTAAAGTAGTCATGTTAGCCTCCTTACAATACTAATTGATAATATTATAATCTATTAAAAAATAGTTTACAATATATAGTTATAAAAATATAACTATTATAAAAAATAATAATTTTTATTGACAGGGAATAGTTATAAAAATATAATTATTATAAAAATAGAAATATACTAAATTTAAATAAGGAGAGGAGAGCTTATGCTTAATTTATTAAAACATTTAAAGCCTTTCGTTGCTTCAATGATACTTGCAATAGCACTTTTATTTGTTCAAGCTATATGTGACTTATCATTACCAGACTATATGTCCAATATAGTTAATGTGGGAATACAACAAGGTGGAGTAGAAAATGCTGTTCCTAAAGTTATTAAATTATCAGAAATGGAAAAGTTATTTATTTTTATGAATGATGACGAAAAAAATGTTGTCAAGGATAATTATACTTTGTTAGATAAAGATAACCTTACTACAGATGAGTATAATAAGTATGTAAAAGACTATCCAGAATTAAAAAATGAAAGTATTTATAAGTTAAATACTGATGAAGAGGAAAAGATAGACAAGTTAAATGATATATTTGGAAAGCCAATGCTTATTGTTTCAATGTTAGAATCACAAGGGTTAGATGGAGTTCCTGGTATTGATGGTATGGCTCCACAAGGTATGGATTTATCTACTATGGATCCTTTTGAAATTCTAAATATGATGTCTCAAGAGCAAATAGATAGTATGTTATCAAATGTAGATGAGAAATTAGCAGATATGCCCGATAGTATGATAACTCAAGCTGCTACTAGTTATGTGAAAGAGCAATATAAAGAGGTTGGAATTAACACTGATAAGCTTCAATCTAACTATGTAATTATGGCTGGATTAAAAATGGTGGGTATCGCTTTAATTAGTATGGTAGCTACAGTTATTGTAAGTTTTATTGCTGCTAGAGTTGGTGCTGCATTAGGTAGAAATTTAAGAAAAGATGTATTTAAAAAGGTTGTAGGATTTTCAAATGCTGAATTTGATGAATTTTCAACGGCATCACTTATTACAAGAACAACAAATGATATACAACAAATTCTTATGCTTGTTGTAATGGGATTAAGAATTGTATTCTATGCACCAATTTTAGGTGTTGGAGGTGTTATTAAAGTTATTAACACTGGAGCGTCAATGGGATGGGTAATTGGAGTTGCAGTAATATCAATATTACTTTTAGTAATTGTATTATTCAGTTTTGCTATGCCAAAGTTTAAAAGTGTACAAAAGCTTGTTGATAGATTAAATCTTGTTACAAGAGAAAGTTTAACTGGTATGCTTGTTATTCGTGCATTTAGTACTCAAAAGTATGAAGAAGAAAAATTTGAAGTTGCTAATAAAAACTTAACAAGAACAAATCTTTTTGTTAATAGAGTTATGACAATAATGATGCCATTAATGATGTTCATCATGAATGCAATAACACTATTAATTGTATGGGTTGGAGCACATAGAATTGATGAAGGTATTATGCAAGTTGGAACAATGATGGCATTTATGCAATATACTATGCAAATAATCATGGCATTCTTAATGATATCAATGGTTTCAGTTATATTACCAAGAGCAATGGTTTCTGCTCAACGTGTATCTGAAGTTTTAAATGTTGATGTGGCAATTAAAGATTCTGAAAAGATACAAATGTTTAACGAAGATGAAAAAGGAACTATTGAATTTAAAAATGTTTCATTTAGGTATCCTGGTGCAGATGAAGATGTAATAAGCAATGTTAGCTTTAAAGCATTCCCAGGAGAAACTACTGCATTTATTGGTAGTACTGGTAGTGGTAAATCAACATTAATTAATTTAATACCTCGTTTTTATGATGTAACAGAAGGGGAAATATTAATTGATGGTGTAAATATAAAGAATGTATCTCAATATGACTTAAGAGAAAAAATAGGATTTATTCCACAAAAGGGACTTTTATTCTCTGGTACAATTGAAAGTAACTTAAAGTATGGTGGAGATCATATAGCTGATGAGGATATGATAAAGGCTTCTGAAATTGCTCAAGCAATGGAGTTTATAAACAGTAAGGAAGAGAGATTTAATACAGAGATTGCTCAAGGCGGTACAAATGTATCTGGTGGACAAAAACAAAGATTAGCAATTGCTCGTGCTATAGCTAAAAAGCCAGAAGTATTTATATTTGATGATAGTTTCTCTGCATTAGACTTTAAAACTGATGCTAAACTTAGAAAAGCAATAAATACTGAATTAAAAGAAAGTACACTTTTAATTGTTGCTCAAAGAATAAGTACTATAATGAATGCAAATCAAATTATAGTTCTTGATGAAGGTAAGGTTGTTGGTAAAGGAACTCATAAAGAGCTTATGGAAAACTGTGAAGTTTACCAACAAATAGCTCTATCACAACTTTCAAAGGAGGAGCTTTCAAATGAGTAAACATAAAATGAGAGGCCCAATGGGTGGAGGTCCAATGGGCGGAATGGCAAGAGGTGGCGAAAAGGCTAAAGATTTCAAAAAGACTATGAAAACTCTTGGGAAGTATTTAAAGCCTTATAGCTTATCAATAATAATAGTTATAATATTTGCTATTGGTTCTGCTGCATTTTCAATTGTAGGACCAAAGATATTAGGGGAAGCAACTACAGAAATATTCAATGGATTAGTAAAAAAAGTTACAACTACTAATGCAGAAGGAATTAATTTTACTCGTATAGGAGAAATAATTTTATTTTTAGTAGGACTATATTTAGTTAGCGTAATTTTCTCATTAATACAAGGATGGGTAATGTCAGGAATTGCTCAAAAGGTATCCTATAATATGAGAAAAGAGATATCAGAAAAGATTAATAGAATGCCTCTTAAGTATTTTGATACTAAAACTCATGGTGAAGTATTATCAAGAGTAACAAATGATGTTGATACTGTAAGCCAAACTTTAAATCAAAGTTTATCACAAATGTTAACATCAGCAACTACACTTGTTGGTGTACTTATAATGATGTTCTCAATAAATTGGATAATGACATTGGCTTCATTAATTGTAATTCCAGTATCAGCAGGGTTAATTGCTTTTGTTGTTAAGAAGTCTCAAAGATATTTTAAAACTCAACAAGAGTATTTAGGATATGTTAATGGTCAAGTTGAAGAAGTTTATTCTGGCCATAATGTAATGAAAGCTTTTAATGCAGAAGAAAGAGAAATTAATAAATTTAATGAACTTAATGATACACTTTATAATAGTGCATGGAAATCACAATTTTTATCAGGTATGATGATGCCTATAATGACTTTTGTAGGTAATTTAGGATATGTAATAGTATCAATACTTGGTGGATGGTTAACTATTAAAAAGGTTATTGAAGTTGGTGATATTTTATCTTTCGTTCAATATATTAGATCATTTATGCAACCAATTGCTCAAACAGCACAAATAGCAAATGTGCTTCAATCAACTGCAGCAGCTGCTGAAAGAGTGTTTGAATTTTTAGATGAAGAAGAAGAAAGTTTAGATGTTGAACATCCAGTAAATACTGAAGATATAGAAGGGCAGGTTGATTTTAAAGATGTTCATTTTGGATACAATCCAGAAAGAACTATTATTAACAATTTTACAGCTCATGTAAAACCAGGACAAAGAGTTGCTATAGTAGGACCAACTGGTGCTGGTAAGACAACAATGGTTAAGCTTCTTATGAGATTCTATGATGTTAATGATGGTGCTATTTTAATCGATGGTCATAATATTAAAGATTTTAGAAGAAATGATTTAAGAAAAATGTTTGGTATGGTTCTTCAAGATACATGGTTATTTAATGGAACTATAATGGAAAATCTACGTTATGGTAGATTAGATGCTACAGATGAAGAGATTAAAGAAGCGGCTAAAGCAGCTCATGTTCATAGCTTTATAAAAACATTACCTCATGGTTATGATATGGAACTTAATGAGGAAGCAAGCAATGTATCACAAGGTCAAAAGCAATTATTAACTATTGCTCGTGCAATACTAGCAGATCCTAAAATATTAATACTTGATGAAGCTACAAGTTCTGTTGACACAAGAACAGAAGTATTAATTCAAAAGGCTATGGATAATTTGATGCACGGAAGAACTAGTTTTATAATTGCACATAGATTATCTACTATTAGAGATGCAGACCTTATTCTTGTTATGAAAGATGGGGATATAGTTGAACAAGGAAATCATGAAGAGTTATTAGCTAAGAATGGATTCTATGCAAATCTTTATAATAGCCAATTTGAAGGTGCAGAAGCATAAAAGTTAACTGTGTAAAATGACAAGTATAATTAATTAAACTTTAACAAGGTGGATTATAAAACCCACCTTGTTTTTAACATAGCTTAATTTTTTGACCTACTGTAATAAGATTTAAATCTGATATATTATTAAGTTCCATTATTTTATTAATACTTAAATTAAACATTTCAGAAACAGCTTCTAAGGAATCCCCTTCTTTTATTGTATATACACCAGATGAGTAAAGTTGAAGTACTTGATTTTTAGAAAGTCTATTTGGATTTTTTATATTGTTTAATTTAGCAATCCTCTTATAACTAATATCAAATTTATTAGATAGATTAATTAGTGTATCTTTATCTTTTACTACATAGGTAAAAGGATATTTACAGTTTTGAACTTTCCACTCCATAATGTTAACATCATCTATTGGGATAATAGGATTAAAATAATCCGTATAAGGGTGATTGTTAATTGTTATATATATTTTTTCAGTTTTATAATAATTTTTTAAGGTATTATAAATACAATCAAAGAAAGTTTTTGTTTTAAGTGTATTTTCTTTTAGAATATTCATAATACCTTCGTGAAAATCTATATGAGCAAAATTATCTTTATGATTATAATACATTTTATTAATTTTTGTATTACGATTTATTAATGGAAGTAATCCTATAGGAGAGGTTTGGAGGAGTTTAGAAAAGCCTAAAGTTATATCTTCATTAGTATTATAGTTTAAAGTTTTATTTGAATACCAAATAGTATTTAAATTTTCATCAGGATAATATATTTTAACATTTTCAGAGAAAGAGGAATTTTCTATTATCTCTTCAAGCTCACAATATAATAATCCTCTTTTTTTTATATAATATATACTTTTAACAAGACCTATGCCTAGTACATAGTAATCTACAGAAAATTCAGATTTATCTTTAGATACAGTAACAATTTCTAAGGCTGAAGGAAATAAGTTAAATTGAGTTTTAACTTTTATATCTACGTTAGTGATACAACGTTTGCTTCCATCAGATAAAAGCCACATATTGTTTTTAACAACAGGCTCCCTTATTAAATAATTATCCATATTATTAGGTTCATCTAAGAAATTTTGATGATGACAAGCGTTTCTAATTTGAAAGGAAAGCTTAATCCCATTATTAGTATATTCGTAAATATTTACGTTATTGGTTGTACCGTTATCAAATCTAACCTGAATTTTATTATTATTAAAATAATCGATTGAACTTTTGAAGTTAATTAAATTATTATTAAAACCTCTATAAATATACATTGAATTTGAATTATGTGGAAAGTATTCTTTGGATTTTATACTCATAGTAACTCACCTCGTACTCATTTGTGTGGTAATTTTGTTATTGATATTACAGTATATGAACAAGATTGAAACTTTGTTTAATATAGAGCAAAGATTTAAATTAAATATAAAGAGAAATTCATAAGATTACGGTTTTCTAAAGAGATATTTATAGTATTAATTAATATTGACCTGTAGAAAAAAATATGATAAAATTTTTAATTACCCCAAAAGACCTATTTATATGTTATAATGAAAAGATAAACATATAAGGAGGTAATTATTTGTTTAATATAGGAGATAAAATTGTTTATCCAGGTCAAGGAATCGGTGTTGTAGATTGTATTGAAGAGATGGAGTTTAAAGGTGAGAGGCAAAATTATTATAAAATAGATATTGTTAATAGTACTATGAAACTTAAATTACCAGTTAGTAGAGTAGAATTTACTAATATTAGATTAATAAGTAATAGTAAGGAAGTAGATACTGATTTAAATAATTTTAGTGATTTTATTGTTAATGAAGAGGAAATAAAAACATCTACAGCCAAGGAAAGAATGATTATTAATACTCAAAAAATAAAAGAAGGAACATTAAATGATTATTTAGATGTTATATGCAATCTTACTCAGGTTAAGAAGCTTAGTAATATAAATGCTAATGAGAAACAGGTTTTAAATTCAACAAAGTCTTTAGTAGTTGAAGAGATAAGTCAATCAAAGGATTTATCTAGAGAAGAGGCAATTGAATTGTTAGAAAATGCAATAAGATTTTAATAATTAATCAACTAGAGAAGAGTTGCTTGTAGAAGATTAAAAAAGAACCATAAAAATAGAAGAGAATTTTATTATTTAAAATGAGTTATGCCAATTAGGCATAACTCATTTTTATATTATATAAAATTAATAAAATAATTAAAACTCTCTTTCCAAAATGCTTATCTTATTAGGATCTTCAAAATCTTTTAGTGAATCTATTCCTAGTTTATCTAAGACATCATCAAGAATTTTACTATGAACAGCTACTTTTATTGAAGCATCGTAGGCAAAGTTATCCACTGCTTTTTTACCTTCTTCAGGAGGAACTAAAATTTTAGGACCACCAACACAACCACCAACACAACCCATACCTTCAATAAAGCTTGCATTTGCTTTACCAGCTAAAGCATCATTAAGTACTGCTTTACATTCTTTAACTCCCTCTGCTTTTCTAGCTTTAAAGTTTTTAATGTTATTTGGATAAAGTTCTTCTACGGCTTCTGAGACCGCAATTGAAACTCCTCCAGTACGAGCATATAATCTTCCGCCTCTAGATGTATATTCTATAGATGGAATTCCTTTTAAGTCTCTAGGATGAATTTCTAAAGATTCAAAGATATTATTAAGCTCTTGGAAAGTTAAGACAAAGTCAATTGCACCAGCAACATCTTTTTCCTTTGCTTCTGCTTTTTTAGCTATACAAGGCCCTACAAATACGACTTTTGCATCATTATTTAAAGATTTAATTACTCTACCAGCTGCAATCATAGGAGAAACTGAAGGTGAAAGGTTAGGAACAAGTTCTTTATAAACCTTCTTTAACATTCCTACCCACATTGGACAACAACAAGAAGTTATCATTAAGTCATTTGGACTTTTTACATGTTTATTAAACTCAACAGCTTCTTTTATGGTCAACATATCAGCAGCAAAAGCGACTTCAATCATATCTGTAAATCCAATTTTAATAAAAGCAGCTCTTAATTGATCCATAGTAACATCACTACCAAATTGACCTATAATAGCAGGGGCAACAGCAGCGATTACAGTTTTATTATTTTTTAATAAATCTAATATTGGCAGAAATTCTATTTTGTCTAAAATACGTCCATTATTACAGGAATCAACACAAATACCACAATCAATACAAACATTATTATCAATAAATGTTGTATTATTATCAGGATCAAATTTTATGGCATCAAAAGGGCAAGCTTTTTGACAACCATATGTATTATTTTCATCAGGATTACAGTTTGTACAGGAGCATTCTAGTTTTTCTACTATTTTTTTATTTACATTATAATTAGTTATTGCTTTTTTTAAGTTATAAACATAATTATTATCAAAATCAACTTTTACTCCACATAATGAAGTAATTATTTCAAAAGTTTCTTGTGGAGAATTTTCATGGCAAGTAATTATTTTATTAAGGGTTTCATCAAAATTACCATCATAATAAGATTTTATTAATATATCAAACAGATCAGTGTACTTACTATTCATCATGTACCTCCTAAAATAGAAAGAATAAATAATTCTGTATAATTTAGTATATCTCTATTGCTATATGAAAATACTTAAATTTAATAAAAAAGACATACCATAAATGTTAGAAAACAAGGTTAATGACTATTTTGTATAAATTTGTTATAATATGTTGAAATATAGATTAGGATTAGGTGTAATATGATTAAAATACTAAAAAGGGTTGGAATATTTTTATTTATATTAGTATGCGTTTTTTTTAATAATGTATATGCAGAAAAAATTAATAAAATTAACTTTAAGAGTATGACTATAGATGATGGATTAGCTCAATCATTAGCTGAGTATATATATCAAGATAGTTATGGCTACATTTGGATAGGTACGAGTGATGGCTTAAATAGATATAATGGCAATGAATTTAAGGTTTATAAGAATAATAAAAGTAATGATAATACAATAAGTAATAATGCAATTACTTCACTAGTAGAAGATAAAGAAAAGAATTTATGGATAGGCACTTATAGTGGATTAAATAAGATGAATTTAGTTACTGGAGATATAACAAGATATTTAATTTCTGAAGATGATAAAAATTCTTCAAATTCAGTAATTGAAGAATTAATGGTTGATTCAAAAGGAAGGCTTTGGGTATGTAGTATTAGTTCACTAAATTTGTATGATAGTAAAAATGATAAATTTATAAAAATAGAAACTGATTTGTTTAAGGATAAAGTTATTCAAGATATTTCAGAGGATAATAATGGAGTTATATGGATATCAAGTAGTGCAGGGTTATATAGATATGATCCGGAGAAAGGAAGAATTGAAAGTTTTAATGATCCTGAAAATATAATTAATAATAAAAATATTTTTACAATCTATTATAGTAATAATAAATTATGGCTAGGAACTAAAAGCTATGGATTAATTGTAATGGATTTAAATGATTATAGTATAAAATCCTATGAATATAATCCAGATGATAATAGTAGTATACCTAGTAATCTTATAAGAGATATACTTAGAGCAAAAGATGGCTCTATATGGCTAGGAACTGATCAAGGGCTAACTTTATTTGATGAAGAAGATGAAAGTTTTTATACATATAAAAAGAATTCAGATAAGTATAGCATTTGTGATGATAACATTATAAATTTATACGAAGATAGACTTGGAGTTATTTGGCTAGGGACATTTAATGGAGTAAGTAAATTTTCTATAAATAAAGAGTTTAAAGTTTATAGGAATGATCCACAAAATGATAATTCGTTGAGTAATAGTAGTGTATGTGGTATATATGAGGATGATGATGGAATGATATGGGTTGGGACATTTAATTCTGGAGTTAATAAAATAGATAAGAGTACTGGAGAGGTAACTAGGTACTATAATTTGGTTAATGATACCCAATCTTTAAGTAGTAATAGAATAAAAGCTATAACAGGAATAGATAATGAAATATGGATAGCAACAGATAATGGATTAAATAAGTTTGATAAAAATACAAGAGTTTTTACTAACTATAATAAAGATGATAATAAAAATAGCATTAATAGTGATGAAGTTAGGGCATTATTTATTGATAAAGATGGTATGCTTTGGATTGGTACAAGAGGTGGTCTGTGTAGCTTTGATAGAAAAGGTAAATTTGTATCATATAATGATGTATTTGCAGAGAGCGGAATTTATGAAAAAGTTATTTCAGCTATTTATGAAGATAGTGAGGGAATAATGTGGATTGGCCTAGGAGCTGATGGTGGTTTAGTTAGTTATAACAGGAAAACTGGAGAGATAAAAAATTATTTATCTTATGAAAATAATTTAAATTCCTTGAGTTTTAATACAGTAAGAGCTATTTCAGAAGATAGCAATGGGGCAATATGGATAGGAACTCAAAATGGATTAAATAAATTTGATAAGAAGAACGAAAGTTTTACTACATATACATATATGGATGGACTATCTAATGATTTTATATATGGTGTAGTTGTAGATAATAGTGATAATATTTGGGTAAGTACAAACTATGGAATTTCAATGTATGATCAAGTAAACAATAAATTCATAAGGTATTATGAATCTGATGGAATTTCTAGTAATGAATATAATGGATATTCATATCATAAAAATAAAGATGGGAGTAGAATCTATTTTGGCGGTATAAATGGATTAACAGAAATTAACCCATCGGATATTCAATTAAGTATGAGTACTGAAAAGGTAATAATAGATAGTATTAAAACGAGTGGCGGTATTGAGATTACCGAACGTGATAATATTGTACTTGCTTATTATTCAAGAGAATTATATGTAAAGTTCTTTATTCCAGAATATAGAAATATTATGCAAATGCAATATGCCTATAAATTGGAGGGCGTGGATAAAGAGTGGACTTTTGCAGGAAATGAAAATTATGCAAGATATGCTAGTTTACAGCCTGGTAAATATACCATGTTAATAGCTGGAAGAAATTATAATGGAGTTTGGTCTGATGTATCTAGAATAAATATTAAAGTAAAGAATTCTATGTGGAAAACTCCATATGCATACTTTATTTATATTATAATAATAAGTATAATAATATACTTATTTTATAATCAAGTTAAAATATTAGATAGTTTAGTTAGGCAAAGAACTCAGGAACTAAACAGTAAATTAAATGAAAATAAAAAATTATATAATAAATTAATAGAAACAGAGAAATATAAAAATAATTATTTTGTTAATTTATCTCATGAACTTAGGACACCATTAAATGTTATTCTATCTATAGAGCAATTAATATCATCTTTTAATACTTCAGGTATGAACATAAGTAAAGAAAAGATGGAATCTTATATGAGTGCCTTAAGAGGAAATTCAAAAAGACTTTTAAATTTAATTAATAATATAATAGATACATCTAAGATAGATTCAGGATCATATATAATAGATAAGAAAAGAATAGATATAGTAAGCCTTGTTGAAGATACAGCTTTATCTATGGTTGAACTTGCTGAAGTTAAGGGGTTAGAAATTATAGTTGATCCAGAGGTTGAGGAGTTATTTATAAATTGTGATAAGTTAGATATAGAAAGATGTATAATAAATTTAATTGGAAATGCTATTAAATTCACTAAAGCTGGGGGAACAATAACAGTTAGTATAAGTGAATTAGATAAAAAGGTAAAAATTAGTGTTAAGGATACTGGATTGGGGATAGATGGAAAGTATCATGATAGTATATTTGATAGATTTGGGCAGGTTTATAGTGAATCATCTGAAGAGTTTGGGGGAAGTGGCTTGGGATTAACCTTAACTAAAAATTTAATCAATCTTCATGGTGGAGAAATTAGTGTAGTTAGTGAAAAGGGAAAGGGTAGTGAATTTATTATTATATTACCTATACAATAGAAAAGGAAGTATTCTATGGAAGAAATAATTAAAACAATAAAGAAAAATCAATTATTTATTGGATTAAGTGATGAAAATATAAAAAATGTTTTGAAAGAAATCAAATATTATATAAAAACATATAGTAAAGGTGAAATAATTGCAAATGAAGATGATGAATGTAAAAGTTTATCATTAGTATTATCTGGAACTGTAGAAATACAGAGATTATATTCTAATGGAAAATATATAGTATTAAGCAGAATATTTGAAGGTGATGTATTTGGAGAAGCCTTAGTATTTTCAAAAGCAAAAACATATCCTGCAACTGTAATAGCATTGAGTGAATGCAAGGTACTCTTTATAAATAAGAGTGATGTATTAAAAATATGTTCTAATGAAGAAAAAATATTGGAAAATTTTATTTCGCTATTAAGTGATAAAGTTTTTATTTTAAATTCCAAAATAAAAAGCATATCTTTTAAAAGTATAAGACAAAAGGTTATAAACTACATTTTAAATGAAGTGAAGGAACAAAAAAGTAATTCTATTATATTAAAGAATACTAAAGAGGAGATAGCATCATTATTAGGTATTCCAAGACCATCATTATCAAGAGAATTAATTAATTTGAGGGATATGAATTATATTGAGTTTAATAGAAAAAAAATAGCTATATTAGATATAGAAAGTTTAGAAGAAGAATTATTTAATTAGAAAAAGAATCTGTAACATATGTTACAGATTCTTTTTCTGTATAGATGTAGAATAATCACATAGAGATTAAAAAATACATTTTAAGAGGAGATTTTAAATATGGAAAATAAGATGTTTTGTTTTCAATGTCAAGAAACTGCAGGATGTGCAGGATGTACTAAGTTTGGTGTATGTGGAAAAAGCCCAGAACTTGCAAATATGCAAGATTTATTAATATATGCTACTAAAGGATTATCAGAAGTAACAACAAGAATAAGAAGAGAAGGAAAAAAGATTGATAAAGAGTTAAATCATTTTATTACATTAAACCTTTTTACAACTATTACAAATGCAAATTTTGATAACGAAGTATTTTATAGTAGAGTAAAGGAAACTTTAAGAATAAAAAGAGAGTTAATAGAAAAATTAGATAATAAAGAAAATTTATCAGAAGTTGCTTTATGGGAGGCATCTTCAAATGAAGAAATGGATAAAAAGTCAAATAGTGATGAGGTTGGAGTTCTTGCAACTAAGAATGAAGATGTAAGATCATTAAGGGAACTTATAACTTATGGATTAAAAGGGTTATCAGCATATTCAAAACATGCTAATGCTTTAGGATATGATAATGAAGAAATAGATGCATTTATGCAAGAGACTTTAGCTAAGCTTTTAGATGATTCATTAACCGTTGAAGAATTAATTGCTTTAACATTAGAAACAGGAAAAGTAGGGGTAGATGGTATGGCATTATTAGATACTGCTAATACTGAAACTTATGGAAATCCTGAAATAACAAAAGTAAATATAGGAGTAGGTAAAAATCCAGGTATCTTAGTATCAGGACATGACTTAAAAGATATTGAACAATTATTAATTCAAACAGAAGGAACAGGAGTAGATGTATATACTCACTCAGAAATGTTACCAGCTCACTATTATCCAAACTTAAAGAAGTACAAGCATTTAGTAGGTAACTATGGTAATGCATGGTGGAAGCAAAGAGAAGAATTTGAAAGCTTTAATGGACCAATATTAATGACTACTAACTGTATAGTGCCACCAAAGAATGAAAGCTATAAATCAAGAATGTATACAACAGGAGCAGCAGGCTTCGAAGGTTGTGTTCATATAGAAGCTGATGAAAATGGCGTTAAAGATTTCTCTGCAATAATTGAGCAAGCTAAGAAGTGTAAGGAACCAACAGAAATAGAACAAGGAGAAATTATAGGTGGATTTGCTCATGCGCAAGTATTAGCATTAGCAGATCAAGTTGTTGAAGCTGTTAAAACTGGAGCTATTAAGAAATTCTTCGTTATGGCAGGATGTGATGGAAGAGCTAAATCAAGAAATTACTATACAGACTTTGCAAAAGCTTTACCAAAAGATACAGTAATATTAACAGCAGGATGTGCTAAGTATAAATATAATAAGTTAGATCTTGGAGATATAAATGGAATTCCAAGAGTTTTAGATGCAGGTCAATGTAATGATTCTTATTCATTAGCATTAATAGCATTAAAATTAAAAGAAGTATTTGAATTAGAAGATATTAATGAATTACCAATAGCATTTAATATTGCTTGGTATGAACAAAAGGCTGTAATAGTATTATTATCATTATTATATCTTGGAGTTAAGAATATACATTTAGGACCAACACTTCCAGCATTCCTTTCACCTAATGTAGCTAAAGTTTTAGTTGAAAACTTTGGAATTGGTGGTATTACTAATGTTGAAGATGATTTAAAGATGTTTTTAAAATAGTTAAATAGCTAGAAAGAAACAATAAAATTTATTATAATATTTTTAGAGTCGGAGATATCCGACTCTATTTTTAAAGTTAAAATTTAATATAAAAATAAAAACGTTCCTAGAATATATACCGGGGGAAGGTATTTTCTAGGAACGTTTTTAATGGGGGAAAATTTAATTAATACTTTATGATTAAAGTATAGTATAGAAATTTGTCAATTGTGTTTCAATTTAATGAAATTGATCTGTTTAAATTAATATAAGAATTGTGCTTGGGTAATAATGTAAAGTAATTTATAATAGTTTTATATTAAGGAATATAAAAAAGAAGTAAGTATTAAGTAAGAAATTTAGTAATATTTTATTCGTTAGAAGAAAATGATTAATAGTGTAAGGAGTAGCAAAGGCTATAGATATAGAGGTTATAGAATTTAAAATAAAAAAATAATTATGTAATGAAAAAAATTAATAGTATATCGGAGGAAGTAAATGAAAAAGAATGCAGCATTAAGAGAATTTAAAAAATTAAAAAGTCAAATAAATCAAATAGAAGAAATAGTACATCATTCTAAGGTAGGAGCATTAATAGAGCAAGAAACTTCTATTAGAAAGAAGATTAGATTACTTAAAGAAATGGAGAAAGAAGGATTTAAGGAGTATCAAGATGTATGTGATAGATATGAAGAAATACTAGAAGATGCTTCTAAGAGAATACTTGAAGATTATAATAAAAAAAATAATACTGATTTTGATTTTTATGAAGTAGTTAGGGGAAATTACAATACTTTTTTAAATTCAGGTATTATGACAGTTCTTACTAAGCAACATATACCAAAGCTTATTGGAGAAGCTTTTGAAGAGGCATTCCCAGATGATCCAAAAGACGAGTATATGGCAACAAGAAGAATGAAAAGAAAAATATATATTCACCTTGGAGATACAAACACAGGAAAAACCTATAATGCAGTAGAAAGACTTAAAACAGCTAAAAAAGGTGTATATTTATCTCCTCTTAGAATTCTTGCATTAGAGAATTATGATAAATTAAATAATGAAGGTATAGTTTGTGATTTAATGACAGGAGAAGAAGAAATAATAAAAGAAAATTCAACACATGTTTCTTGTACTATAGAGAAGGTTAATTTAAAGCAAAGTTATGATATTGCTGTAATTGATGAAATTCAAATGATTAGTGATACACAAAGAGGAATTGCATGGAGTAGAGCGGTTTTAGGGCTAAGATGTAATGAAATTCATATTTGTGGTGCAATGAATGCTAAGGAGTTACTAATTAAAATATTAGATGATTGTGAAGATGAGTATGAAATTAAGGAGTATCATAGAAATATACCTTTAATAGTTGAAAGCAAAAATTTTAGTTATAATGATGTTCAAGAAGGAGATGCTATTGTAGTATTTTCGAAAAAGAGAGTATTAGAAATAGCACAAGATTATTCAAATAAAAATATTAAGACTAGTATTATTTATGGTGATTTACCCCCAGAAGTTAGGAAAATGCAATATGAACAATTTATAAATAAGGAAAATAAAGTTTTAGTAACAACAGATGCTATTGGAATGGGTGTTAACTTACCTATAAGAAGAATAATATTTATGTCAATAAGAAAGTTTGATGGAGAAGAGGTACGAGAATTAACATCTCAAGAAGTTAAACAAATTGCAGGAAGAGCAGGTAGAAAAGGAATATATGATACAGGTTATGTTGCTGGAGTTTCAGATACTTACAATTTTATTAGTAGAAAGTTAGAAGTAAAGGATGATGTTATAAGGCATGCAGTAATAGGTCCATCAGAAGCAATTTTAACTATAAAGAGCTTACCACTAAATGAAAAATTAGTACTGTGGAAGACAAGAGAATCAAAGGTAGACTACTACACAAAGATGGATATAAGTGAATATCTATTAATATTAGAGAAAATAAAGAGATATAAGCTTAAAGAAGAAGATCAATGGGATTTATTAAAAGTGCCTTTTGACGTTTCAAGTGAAGAGCTTATGAATAAATTCTTAGAGTATATAGATGAGATATTTGTTGCTAAGTTAGATGAAATAACAAAACCAACATGTTTTACAGGAAATCTTGATGATTTAGAAATTTATTATCAAAAAATTAATATGTATTATTCTTTTTCTAAGATATTTAACTTAAAGTTTGATGTGGATTGGGTATATTCAGAAAGACTTAGAGTTAGCGAAGATATAAATGAAATTTTAGTGAAAATATAAGATTATAACTATCTCAAAATTATAAAATATAATTTTGAGATAGTTAAGATTTATGTAATTAATGTTTATCAGTTACTAAATGAAAAATACTTTTTGGGAAAGTTATCCTCTACATATTTTAAGATTTTTTAGTATTATAATAAGGTTTTAAGTTATTTAAGTATATATTCATTATAAAATCGAGTTGATCATTAGTTAATGAATCAAAAGATAATCCAAATAGCTTGTCTTTATTTCTAGCAACTTTACATGGAATAATATTATCATTAATATGTACATTAAGTTTTCTGTCTAATTTAACATCTAAAGGATCATCTAAACTTATGGCCATTCCTTTTTCTGAGATATCTATTAATGAGCCTGTTAAATTTCCTTGGGCTGTATTAATAAAAATACTTATATTTTCCTTAATTGAAATCCTCTCACTTTTTCTATATATAGGATTTTGGTATGCAACTTTAATACAAATTATTGAACCACAAAAATTATATATACTCCAAATAATATTAATTAAGTAAGCACCTAAGTTAATTTTATTAGTTAATAAATATATGGTTCCAAATATCCAAGCAAGTATAGTAGCAATTACAATTAAAATGTGAGGTAAAGCCATTTTAAACTGAAATTGTTTTTTATTAGTAGTTATATCTTTAGATGTAACATTAAATTTTAATTTTAGGCAAAATAGCTCTCGTAATATGGAAAGAGTTATATGAGGGGCCATAGCTACTTCATAATAATGTGACCACTTTAAACTTCTTGTCCTAGGAGAAAGTATATTGAATATAAATATTTGTCCTAATAAGAAAGGAATAAACATAGTCAATAAATTTTTTATTGGAGAATCTATAATTAATTTAGAACTTAATAAAAAAATTAATGGTGAAATTATGTATATAAGTTTTTGAATACTAGAAAGCCAGTATACTACACCATCCAAATATGCTATTTTTTGTCCTAATGTTAAATCTTTATTAAATATTACATTGAATTTTTTCATTACTTGTAGGTTTCCTCTACACCATCTGTCCCTTTGCTTAACAAGTTCGGTAAAAGTTGTGGCACTTAAACCTAAAACTAGTTCTTCGTTTATAAATTCTGAATCATAACCTTTAGCTTGTAGTAACATACCAACAGCCATATCTTCCGTTATTGAGTAGGTTGGATACCCACCTATTTCCATTACGTATTTCTTTCTAAAAACAGCATTTGTTCCAACATGTAAAACTGCATTGTTAGCAGCTCTAGCTTCTTCTATATCTCTCATGAAGAAATCTTGTTCATTGGGAATTTTTCTGTTTAGATTATACTGATACATATCTTGATTATAATAAACTTGAGGGGTTTGTACAAAAGCCATATTTTCGTTGCAAAAATATCCTACAGTTTTAGTTAAAAAGTTTTTCTTTGGAATCATATCTGCATCTAAAACAGCAAATAAATCACCTGTTATTATATTTAGTGCATTATTTATATTTCCAGCTTTTGCACCTTCATTATCATCTCTAGTAATATAATTAACATTATATTTTCTACATAAATTTTTTAGTTCATCTCTATGACCATCATCGCATACATAAACTTTAAGCTTATTTTGGGGATAATCTAGCTTTTTGCTAGCTATTATAGTTTTTTGAAGCAAATTTAATGGCTCGTTATATGTACAAATTAATACATCCACAGATGGAATATTCTCAGGAGGATAATTATTTAAGGATTTACTTTCAAGTTTGTAATTTTTACTAAATAAGTATTGAAAATTTATGAATGATATTAATCCTAAAATTTCAGCTAAATATAGGAAAACGCCAAATATAAAACTTATAATATCATGGTTAATAGGTATAACAGTGAACCTCCATATTATATATATAATTGAGATAATAGAATTTACAATTATTAATATTTTTCTATTTTTGGATTTTATAGTTGTTATAAGAAATGATATTAACAGTGATAAAATAGAAATAATTAAATACATTTAAAAGTTTGCCCCCCCTTTTTATGTTTAGTTATATAATTATATTA
>SKEA01000554.1_pt1 | contig 34106 bp, 31 predicted proteins | sample 4826601 | NCBI WGS metagenome assembly SKEA01 (sample SAMN11008821, study PRJNA524170) | human gut metagenome | biome: Human fecal sample; material: Feces; isolation source: fecal sample from pouch patient p13, p53 | host: Homo sapiens | place: Israel: Tel-Aviv | collected 2016-07-06 | reverse complement strand
TGTAGACATCGTGCCCGTCCTCACCGCAGAACACACAGTCACCGGTGAACGGGGTGTTTCCGGGCAGGCTGGGGTCTGTGTCCTCCGGGCAGGTGTCATACCCGAAGATCACACACCGGGGTCCCTTTTAGAGCTTCGGAACCCGCACAGTTTAAAATGTGGCAGAACTTAATTAAACAAACAAAGGCAAAGCCGACAAACATGCTCGTTTGTTGGCATTGCCTTTGTTTATGGATAAGGTTTCCCCTTTCAGTTTATCTGTACGGATCATCCGTTGTTTTTCAGCAGTTCCTGATATGCCTCGGAGTTTTCCAACTCGTCGAGGTAGGGGCAACTGTAGACATCGTGGCCGTCCTCACCGCAGAACACACAGTCACCGGTGAACGGGGTGTTTCCGGGCAGGCTGGGGTCTGTGTCCTCCGGGCAGGTGTCATACCCGAAGATCACACACCGGGGTCCCTTGATGTACCGGCTGCCGTCCGGGCGCTGGACAACACCGCCCTCCGGGATGTCGGCATCTCCCTGATAGTAGATGCGGCGGCCTGCCCAGTCGACCTCATAGCCGGGGTCCGCGGGCTGGGCGGCTTCGGCGGCGGGCTGTTCAGCCGCCTGCGCAGCGGCAGCCTGCTGCTGGGCGGCCACGGCGGCAGCCTGCTGCTCCGCCGTTTTCTTTACGGCGCAGGTATCGGCCGTATGCCCCGTGCCGCCGCAGTAGCTGCACTTGACGACCTCCTGCACAACGAGGTTGTAGGTGGTGGACACGCCGCCCGCCGTGCTGGTCGCCGTGATGGTGGTCTGCCCGGGCGCATGGGTCGTAATGACGCCGCTGTCGTCGATAGTGGCGACGCTCTCATCGGCGGAGGTCCAGGCGATGGTCTTATCGGCGGCGTCCTCCGGCAGGACCGTCGCGTGCAGCGTCCAGGTCATGCCGTTGTTCAGGATGCCGCCCTCCTGCTCCAGCGTCACGCTGGTGGGCACGACCACAACGGGCGTCGGCTCCGGCGTGGGGGCCGGGGTGGCCGTGGCTTCCGGCGCGGCGGTCTCGGGGGTGGCTTCCTCGCTGCGGGAGGTCTCGGCAGACCGGGGAATCTCCTGCACGGCATTGCTGCCGCACCCCGCCAGGCTGAACACAGCCACCAGCGCAGCCGCCGCAGTGAGGATACGAGTTTTATTTACAGTGATCTTTTTCATGCTTTTTCTCCTTTGTGTTTGGGTTTTGTTTTCTTACACAAAGGCTATAGGGTCGGCAGGTGGGGAAGTTAAAGGGAAAGCAAAAAATCATGAATATGCGGCGTTGACTTTTTCCTTGTATCGGCATATACTATAGGTAGGCAAGGAAACCGGTTATGGAATTGCCGCTAAGACCACGCAAAAAAGTGACCCCCAGTAGAGGTAGGCTCTCTACTGGGGGTCTTTTTGTGCTTACTTGCCCTTACCGTTTTTGCAGAATCCGGTCAAGCACATGCAAGCGTATATATAAAGTAGGCAACCGCCTTTGCGAAAAAAATCTGCACTTTTATTTTAACTTTGCCGCACCCACACCCTATAGTCATGGTGTAAGGAGGCAGCAAACCGATCGGATGTTTCCCTGCAAAGAAAAAATCTATCTGTTACAAAAGGAGAATGTGTTATGAAAAAGACTTCGTTTCTGAAAAAACTGACCGCTATGGCCGCCACGCTGGCCATGACCTGTGTTATGGCTGTCGGCGCTTTTGCCGCCGAGCCCGCCGTGGACTACAAGCTGGATTCCGCCGCCATCAGCGTGGGCGAGACCTGGACGATGTCGGTCCCTGCCGGCGGCATGTACGACTGGAATCTTAGCAGCGAGTACATTGCCTTCGGGCCCAGCATGGCCGACAAGGAGGGCGTACTCAAGCAGGTCGGCTACGAAACCGCGAATGGCGTTAGCACGATCACCTATGAGGCCATGATGCCCGGCACATGCACCGTGACCCTGACGGACCGCAGCTTTGCCAAGATCGCCGAGGCGACTGTCACCGTCACCGACGGCAGCGCCGCGCCCGACACGCCCAGCACCGACAACAAGGCTGCCGAAACGCCCGCCGCAGCCAGCGCACCGTCTGCCGCTGCAGCGGTGAGCACCGCCCCCGTTGACACCCGCACGGCCCAGCAGAGGGAGATCGATGAGGCCAAGGCCAACGGCACCTGGGGCATCGAGTACACCACCTGCCAGAAGTGCGGCTACCACAACTGGACCCGCAAGGGCAACGTCTATGTCTGCGATACCTGCGGCAATGAGACAACCACCGTTGTGAGCGCCAAGGGCGTCAAGGGCTACGTCGGCAGTGGTGCTATCGCGCCCATCGCCAACAAGGCTGCCGCCCCCGAGACCCGCTACGCCAACGCAAAGCAGGCCCAGGCCGCCGCAGATGCCCGCGAAGCCGCCTACGCCGCCGCTGTTGCTGCGTTCCAGAAGCAGATCGCCGCGAACGAAGCTGCCTATCTGGCCGCTATCGCCAAGTAACCGCATATTCCCAAAGAGGGCCGCTGCCGCAGTGGGCAGCAGCCCTCTTTTTTTCTTTTATTTTTTTCCCGTTCCTTTAACTTCTCCTCCCGGCGCCCCTATAGGGTAGATGTAAGGAAAAACAAAACACAACTTAGCAAGAGGAGAATATACCATGAAAAACTTCCGTAAACTGTCCGCCCTGATTCTTTCCGCCCTCGCTTCCTTCACCCTGCTGGTCGGCTGCGGCGCGGCCCCGGTGGAAGACACCACCCCCGCCGAGAGTGCGCCTGTTGTCGAAGAAACCGCCCCGGAGACCACACCGGAAGCCACCCCCGAAGAAACGCCAGCCCCGCAGAGCGATACCACCGAAGAAAAGACCGAGAGCCTGCGGGAATTCCGCTTTACCACCGGCCTTGGCGGCGCAAACGGCGATTTTCTCTACGATGAGGATGGCCGCCTGAGCCACATCACGCTGGGTATCTACGACGACTTTTCCCAGGATTACGACATCAATTTTGACTATACAGACGGAAAGACTTCCGCGAGCTTTGACGCCGCGCAGGCTGCCGCTATGGAAGGCTCGCCCTATGTGCTGGAGGTCACCGACCTGACTCTCAAAGATGACGGGACCCCCGATGCTCTGAGCGCCTGCACCGACTGCGCTGTTTATATTGAATTCAACGAGGACGGTCTCCCCTCCTTCTTTGCCGTCGCGCAGGAGGATGTGGGATACCAGATCACCTACACCCGCACCGACGATGGCCGCTTTGTCATGGACAGCGCCCAGTGCGTCTATGGATACATCTACAACCACAGCGCCGAACCTACCAATGACTTCTTCACGCCCGCCGGCGAGATCCTCTACCAATAATCTGTCGTGGTCCTGTACCTCCAACCCGATGGATTTCCGGTATTGACGGAACCGCCCAAGGGGCTTTTGGACGACCAACCCCACAGGCCGATCCTATAAAAACAGCAGGAACTGTCCGGACAGTTCCTGCTGTTTTATTTTTATCCTCGAGCCCGCATATTCCCCGGCACAAGCCCCAGCGGCTTTGTGTGCAGGAAAATCACTTCCCAGTAACCAGTTTTATAGTTAGCGCGCAGTCTCGGTTTCAGCATAATATTTAAGTCTTCCGCTTGTCTGCCGCTGCGCCGCTGGTCGTGCAGCAAGTCCTCATAGCTGCCATGATAATAGGTATCAATGCCAATGCGCCCGACAATCGTTTCCCCGTTTTCGTTCGGCTGCACCAGTTCTTCCGTCAGCGCTCTTGCCTGTTCCTCTGTAAAATCAACGGAATACGGGCTTTGCAGCGCGGTCTCCCACAGCCCTGCCACCGCGGTTTCTTTTCGCATGGTTTTATAGCGGTACTCTTTTTCTGATGAGGTAAGTACCACATATCCTGTATGCGTTTTCTTGGGGCGGAGTTTTCGGTCTGCGTTGGCGCGTTCCCGTGCGATGCGCAGCAGATTTTTATTTAAGCCGTCCAGATACTCTATTTTATGGTGGGCTTCTTCCAAGTCTTTCTGTACCGCATCCACTTCGGCGTAAGCAGCTTCTCTTGCCTGCGCCGAATTTCTTTCGGCTTGTGCGATCTTTTGAGATGCCGCTGTATAGACCGAGCGGGCATCTCTTTCCGCGCAGGCCACTTTCGCCAGCAAACCATCATACTCACTGTGGGTCAGCAGCACGTGCGTACATTCCTGCCCATACTCCGGCAGATCCCGCAGACCCAGTGCAGTCTTTTTCTTAAACTCTGGCATGAAAAAACCTCTTTTTACAGTCCGCGGATATAGTTGTTTGCCACGACTTCAATGCGGTTATGCCCCAGCGCTTTGCTGCAGATCAGCATGGCTTTCTTGTCCAGCTTTTTCCCGGATTCATCTTTCCGGCAGGTGTAGACATCACTCTGAAATTTACGCCCCGTTCCCTTGTTGACCCTGTCGTAGGGGATTTCTTCGATGGGCCTTGCATGGGCGCGGTAGATGTCGGTTGCATATTCGGCGCGGTAGCCGTGGATGTCGGCGCTCTGGTGGATGTGTTGCCAGACCTTCTCGTCGTTCGGCGTATTTCGGATGCGCTCGACGATCTGCGCCGCATTTTTCCCGACAATGGGGCTTACTCGCTCCCGGCCGCCCTTGCCGTTTCGGACGTGGATATAATAACGGCAGTCAAACAGGCGGGTATCTTGCAGAACACCAAGCCGCTTTTCTTCTGCGGGCGTTCTTTCCTGTACCGGTACGGATTCGATTGCAGCAATTTCCCGCTCGATTTCTTCTTTTGTAACAAGGTCTCCGCCCTTGAGCATCCCCAGTTCGCTGCGGCGCAGCCCTGTGCCTTTGCAGAATTTAATCAGTTCATCGTTGTTCGTAACCGAGAAATGTTTATCGCGCACGCGGTCTCCCCTGCTGCGCTTGATGTCCTCGCGGTTTCGCTTCGGCGGGTTGAAGTAATTTTCATCTTCCGGGTTTATGCCGTACAGCTTGCCCAGTGCTTTGGCTTCCAGCTGAACCGTCCATGCGGACAGCCCTTGGTCGGCGCGCGCTTGCAGCCACTCGTTCACATACTTTTTTGCGCTCTTCAGCGTCGTACATTCCGGGTGCTTTTCTTTAATATAAGAAAGAAAATATTTTGTGTGTTTCCAGTACGATTGATAAGTATTGAAAGAAAATATCTTCTGCCCGTCCGTACCGTTTTTCACAGCCTCTTTTTTGCTTTCGCCAAAGGCCTGCATCCCGGTCAGGCGGTCATACGCCTGTTGGTGCAGGTCTTTATAATATTTCTTGTTCTTTCTGCCCAGACGCAACCGCCCCCCTTTGTCTGTATTTCTTGTTGAAGCTAGGCCGCCTCCTGTCCGCCCACACGGGACGCAACACTCGGCGAATACACTTTTTAAGGTCTTATGTGTGACCGCTTTGGAGATTTCTCTCCGACACTTTTTTACTGCTTATGTGTGCAGCCTTTCTTTCTTCTTCTACGGCAGGTAAGGCTCTGTCGGATTCTTTTTAGAGGAATCATCTCTCCGGCATTTTATCAGTATGTCCGGCTACATTCAGATACGTTGCCACACACTTTCAAAAGGATTACTCATGTGTGGGTCCATGATGCGAAAAACCATTGGCAAAGGCTAAGGCAAGTCGGCGCATCATACAGGTGTATCGGACCTGATTCGACTTTGTGTATTGTAAGAATACACTTTTATATTACACTGAACGTGGGAAAATGTCAATAACATAGTATGTTATTTTAAAAATATAACGGTTTACCCGTTCATTCTATAAACGGGTAAACCGTTACCGCGCCCGCACAAAAATACGGACTTTCATCCGCGCCCACCGGATAAAAGTCCGTGTTTTTATCTTTCCAGCAAGTCCTCCATCGCGCAGCCAAGCACTCTGGAAATCTTATACAAGCTCTCCGCGCTTGCCTTGTTGATGTCCTTTTGCCGCTGTTCGTACAGCTGGATGGAGCGCAGGCCGACGCCGGATTTTTTCGCCAGCTCGGCTTGCGAACAGCCGTAGGCCGTGCGGATGCGCTTCAGGTTTGTTTCCGCAAAGTGCTCCCGGATGCGGGCATCCGCAATCTCGGCAAATTTGCTGACGTCCGCTTCGTGCAGGGTATAATACATTTTTTCCAGTTCCGCAAAGGAAAGCACCTCGAAAATCTCGCTGTACTTTCGCCCGGAGTACCACTGATAATACGCAACCGCCCACCCGATCCAATATTCGCCGGAACGCGCATACCGTTCCGGCTGTTCCGGCTGTTCTGTCATCCCGGTCGTCTCCGCAAGGATCTGCGCAGCCAGTTCAATGCCGCTCTTCCCTGCCAGATACGCGGGTTCTCCGTTTTCCATATGCTTGCTTACCGAACTTACGGTGAACAGCTTTATAAAATTCTCTCCCGATACGCCGCAGACACGAATCGCATAGTCGAACGCATCCCCCAAAGCCGCCTGCGCATTACTCAGATAGATTTCTTGGTATGCGTGGGTCATCGCTGCGGATGCCTCCTCTCATAATGTCCTGCATATAGATGCCGTCTGCCTCATCGTCCAGCATTTTCAGATAGGTTTGGTTTGCTTCATCGTTTCTTGCTTTGCGCTGCACATAGTATTTGTCTTTTTCTGCGATGGAAAAGCCCTCAAATTTCAGATTGGAAAAGGCAAACTGCGACTTGATCACCACCTGCTCCCCCAATTTGCCAAGCCGCATCGCCTGCGAGAGCTGCTCTACCGAGATGGCATTGTTCAGAAAAGATTCCGCATAATCGAAATAGGAATCATCGGCGCGGTAGCCTGTAATCAAATCATAGGCATTTACGTTCACGCTGAAATTGTCGATCAGATATTGCTTGGCCCGCCTTGCCACCGGCGTTTTTATGGAAAATAGACGATGCTCGACCAGCACGGCGATCCAATTGAGAATGGTATAGTCCGGGCTGTTCAAATGTAAAACCCGCAGATATTCCGTATCCAGAGTATAGCGGTTTGCAAAACCGTCCCGCAATGAGGAAACGGCCCACTCCTTTGCCAGTGCCTCGCTTTCCGTACAGTAAAAGCCAAGCCCGAAATCATTATGCTTTTTCCCCTCGCCAAACACGGGATTCTCTATAACTTTTTCCGAGCCGTGAAACAGGGTGATTTTCTTTTCCATATTGCCGCCCTCCTTTGTATAAGTATATCACTAAAGTGATATAAAAGCAAAGCGGCAAAAGAGATATTATGACATGATGTCATAATATCTCCCCCTGCTTTACCGTATTTTGTTTCTTCCTGTGCGCGGGGAGGCTTTGGCAGCTCCGTCCCGGAACAGTTCTTTCTCCGGCTCGTAGTCCAGCGGGATGCTCTCCCCTGTCGCGCCGAAGCGGTTCTTTAAGATGGTCAGTGCCAAATGACGCGGAGCGGTCTTGTTTTCCCTGTCGGCATCGGTGCGGTATTTCAGCACCAGCAGCAAGTCCGCGCTGTACTCCACGCTGCCGGACTCCTTGAAGGCTGAAAGGCCCGGCTCGGCACTGCCGGGGCGGTAGGCCTCACGGTTCAGGCTGGACGCTGCAATCACCGGCATATCGTACCTGCGTGCCAGCTGCTTGAGCATGGCGACGGCGGCGTCAGCGGTCTGCTTCTCGGTCATGCCCGCGCGCGCCGGGGCGACAAGCTGCAAGTAATCCAGAAACAGCACCGGGCTTTCGTGCTGCGCACAGAAGGCCGACACTTTTTCATCCAAAAAAGCCGGGGTAAGCGGGGCGTCCGGCTCCCACAGCTCTACCCTGCCGCCGGTCTTTTGCCTGTAAGCGGAAATCAGACCGCGCACTTTTTCTTCCGGCAGCTTGCCGTCCAGCAGCGGGCGTGCACGTTCTTTTGTACCGCGCACGGCGCTCTTGGCGATCAGCTCCATGCGGGACATTTCAATTGTTATAAACAGCACATTTCTCCCTGCAGCGGCCAGCGTATCGGCCATTTGCAGCATCAGGGAAGTTTTGCCCATGCTGGAAACCGCACCCAGCACGGTCAGCCCGGCGTGCAGACCGCCATCGAGCGCCTTGTCCAAACCGGCGATACCCGTAGACATCACCGCAGCCCCGCCGCGGCGGCCCAGATACGCGAGGAACTCGTCCTCCAAGGTCAGTTGTTCCTGCACAGTCTGCGGCGCTATGGCGGCCTCACAGGCGGCTTGCAGCGCATCCCTGTCTTGCACTAATGCTTCATTCACATCTTTGCAGCCCTCCGGCAAGGCCAGCACCGCGCACGCAATGCCGCGGGCAGTCAGCTGTTCCCGCAGCTTCCCGTTCATCCACTGCCCTGCCGCGTCGGAATCCCCGGCAAGAATCACCATCTCCGGCTTTGCTTCCCGCGCGTCCAAGGCCTGCATCAACCGCCCGGTGTTAGCCGCTCCGCAGAGCGCTACAGCCGGGAATCCCAGTTCCTCTAAGGAAAGAGCATCAAAAATGCCCTCCGTCACAAACAGCGCCTTCCCTGCCGCACGGTCCATAGCAGCGCTGTTCCAAAGCTGCATCGCCCCGCGGCTGTTCTGGTAGCGCGGTTCAACAGCCGGGTCAATGGCGCGGCGGCAAACGCTGCGGCAGACACCCTCCGCAAAGACCGGCAGCACCGCATAGCCATTCTCGACCACCAAACCAAACCGCCGTACCGTTTCATCAGACAAGCCACGCCCGGTAAAGTAGGGGTCGGGTCTGCCCACTCTCTCCTTATAAGGAAAAGCCTGCGTCGGCTTCGCCGTGACCCGGATGACCTCGCCCCCGCCGTAGCGCCGGTTGACGGCCTTCATTTTAGAAGGAAAATCCGTCAGATTCTCTTCCTGTCCCACTAAGTCAAAAATATCGTAGGTCGCGCCGCAGGCAAAGCAGTGAACGGTCTGATTTTTTTCATTGTACCCCATAGAAGGGTGCGCGTCTTGGTGCGCGGGGTTCAGGCAGGCGAACGGCTTGTGCAGGGGCAGCCCGTGCTCCCGCAGCCATTGAGGCAGGCAGCTTTTTAAGGTTTTGGCATCCGTTTTTCTCATACGAAAACTTCTCCTCTTACAGGGAAAAACTGTATCTTTTCCTCCCTGTAAAAAAGGGAAAGATATCATACAGTACTTACAGTACATACAGCACTTTTCAAAAAGCGAAAATTTGTCGTTGAAATGTGAAAAAACAGGGGTTTTGCGGGGTGCTTGGGTCATCATTTGTGGCTTTGGCGGTCATCAGATGTAGCTTTGGTGGTAATCATTTGTGGCTTTGGTGAAGCACTTATGGTCATCAAATGTGGCTTTGGTAAGGCTGTATTGGGTCATCAGTTGTGGTTTTAAAATCGCAGCTATCGTATCATGTTTCGCTTGCGTGGTTTTTGCTTGTTGGGCTTGAAGCGGCCCTTATTCGTTTCATCGGGCAAAGTCAGCTCGGGCGTTGGCGCGGGCTTGCGGGTGGTGCGGTCCAGCACGATCTCTACCCCGTCCACAACGCGCCCGGTGCGGGTGAAGCTGTACCCGCTGATGTAGTTCTGCTGGGTCAGATACTCGAGATAGATCTCGGTGTAGTTGCGCAGGCGCTGGCGGCGCTGCTTGATGGGCGACGGCTCGCCGAGCTCCTCGTAGATGGACGAGAACAAAATCTTTCGGCTTTGCAGACGGTTGTTTGGGTTCTTCATGCCCTCGATGCGGGTCAGCAGGTAGTTCTTCAGCACGATGATGGCGGGGGTGTTGTTCAGGCTCGCCCCGGCCAGCGGAGAGTCGGCTTCAAAGTGTACGTTCAAAAGGTCCATATCCACAAGGGAGATCTGCCGCTTGCTGGACGCATACTGGAACAGCGGCGGCGTGTCGATGAGGAAGTACGCCTCGACCTCCCGCCCGTTGAGCACGGCGTTCATCCGGTTCATCGGCAAGAGATATTGCGAGAGCGTCAGGCTCTGCAGGTTCTGCCCCTCCTTGATAAAGTGGGCGGAGGCCTCCTCGGTGCAGTCCAGCGTGATGGTGGCGTGCCGCATAAATTCCAGACGGTCACGGATGGTCCGGACGGCCTCCTCCCGCATACTGGGGTTTTCACTTCCGATCATGGCGCGGTACAGCATCGGGATGGTGAAATAAATCGTTCCCGCAATCAGCAGCGAGGAAACGCCGTTTAAGATAGCCTTATCAAAGCTCGTCAGGCTGCCGCCGCTGTCCAACGCGATGGTTTTCGGGAAATCCATCGTCACGATGGTGGACACGTTTTTTCCGGCGCTCTTGCCGACGTAGACCTCGTTTTCCTCCTCCGGCAGCAGCTTGGGCAGATTGCGGAAGATGGAATCCGTCTGCATACTGTATTTTTCCAGTGGGCCCTGGTTCGCACTGGAAAGCAGCATCCGCTCGGAAAGCGGTTCGTTTTTCAGGCCGGACACATCGCCCGCATACATGGCGTTTACCGCGCAGGTAATGTAACAGGCCATGCCGGCCGGCATACCGTCCAGCATGCTGTTGAAGGATGCCCTTGCCAGTGACCGGACCTCTGTCTCCGGCATGGTCAGACTGCCGCCGACCGGGTGGGAAAGAATCTCCAATTGCAGCGCGGCCTGCTTGGCCTGTAAAAGCTGCTCCTGAAAGGATTCCTCCCGGCGCTCGCTGACGTAGGGGGCAAACGTTCCGAGCAGACCGCGATAGATCTGCTGGTCGGTCAGAATATCGCCGTATTTAGCCTGCAATTCCTGAAAGGTGATAAACGGCTCTTTCTGAAAGATGGGCACCAGCAGGGCGGCGTCCTCGGTATAAAGCTTTGCCTTGGGCGTGGGCAGAGCTTGCTTTTTTTTGGGCACGGCCAACCTCCTTGCAAAAAGATATTATGACATGGTGACATAATATCCTATTCGTATCGACTCTATATTTACAGGATATTATGACATGGTGACATAATATCTTGCCCGGAAAGGCGGTTATTTGCGGGAAAGCTGCGGGCCGGGCGTGCCCGGCCCCTACAGGCTCAGCGGTGGGCGTGCAGCCATTCCTCGGCCATGCGGCGGAAATCCTCTTCCAGCGCGGCAGGCACGGTGACGGAAACGCGCACCGTCTGCGGTTCTGCCTGCAGGGCAGCATCCATCTGCTCCGGGGTCATGGCGGTGGTCAGCCGGGCCATTTTGGGGCCTGCCAGCTCGTCGGCATGGTGGGCGGCCAGATACTTCTGATTCTCGGCAGAAAAATCCACGAGCCGCAGCGCCGTTGTCAGCGGCAGCTTGCCGCCGTCCAGCAGCTTGAGCAGGCTGCCGTCCAGACTGCCCAGCCGCACATACCGCGCGATCTGGCGGGCGGAGAGGTTGTATTCTTCGCCAATCTGTTCATACTTTGATTTGCGCACGCCGTTCCTGCTGCGCTTTTTGCGCCCGGCCAGCGCGTACTTCTGGGAGATGCTCCGCGCCTTCTCCGACGGCGTCAGCACGCGCTGCACGTAGTTGGAATCGACGACGATCTCGTGCGCCTCGTCGTCGGTGATGTCCGTCAGCACGGTGGCGGGGATGCGGCGGTATTTGTCCTCGCCGGTCTTTTCCAACAGGGCAGTGTAGGCCCGCACGCGGTTGTGGCCGCTCAAAATCATCAGCGCGCCGTCCGGCTGCTTCCAGACCACAATGGGGTGGAGCAGGTCGTTGGCCCGGATGCTCTCAATCAGCTCCAGCAGCTTGTCGTCGGGGAGCGGCGCGTAAAAGTTCCAGTCAGCCGGGGCAGGGGAGAGCTTGTCCAGCGGCACTTCCTCCAGCCGCCGTGTGCCGGGCAGATCGGCCATTAAAGAGGGGAGAGACACCGCGCCGGCAGCAGGGGAGACGACGGTTCGTTTTTTTAAAGCCATACAGTATTACCGCCTTTCTCAAACGCAGCGCTTCAAAATTTCTTTCGTAAGGGCGCGGTATTCCTTCGAGATACGCGCACTGCCCGCGTAGTCCAGCACGGGGCGGTTCTCCCACTGGGCGTTTTGCAGGCGGCTGTCCACCCGGATGATCTGCTCAAACAGCAGGGCGCTGTAGCTCTCCCGCAGCTGGTCCATGGCCGCCTCGGTGATCAGGCGGTTGCGGGCATCGTAGCGGTTGATGATGATGCCGCCCACCTGCAAGGTCGGGTTGTACGGTTTGATGCCCTCGACAAATTGCAGCACCACGGCCAGACCGTCCAGATCAAAGCTGGCGGGCTGGGCAGGGATCAAAACATAATTCGACGCATTGACGATGTTGAAGTTCAGCAGCGACAGATTCGGGTTCGTGTCGATGAGGATGTAATCATAATAGCCGCGCTCGACAACGGGGCGTAGGATGCTGCGCACGATGTTCTCGCGGCTGATCTTGGTAAACAGCGCCATGTCCAGCGTACCCATCGAAACATCGGCCACGATGATGTCGATATTCTCAAATTTGGTGGGCTGTATGTAGCCGTTCAAATCCTGCTCCGCCAGCACAGCCGCGCCGAAGTTCTTCTCGCTGCGGGGCATATCAAAGCTGCTGGACAGGTTGCGCTGACCGTCGCCGTCGATGACGAGGATGCGCAGCCCCAGCTCGGCCATCGAGGTGGCAATGCCGCTGCACAGGCTGGTCTTACCGCAGCCACCCTTGTTGTTGAGCATGCAGAGCACCTTGGTGTCGTGGAAGTCGGGGTGGTAGATTTCGTTGATGTCGACTTCCAGATAGGCACATAACTTCTCGATGTTTTCGAGGTCGGTTGCGCTGCGGCCGGTTTCGATCTGCTTGATGGTGGAAAGGTTTACACCGGTGGCAGTGGCAAGCTCCTTTTGGGTGATGTCCTGCTCAAGGCGTATATTTTTCAGCCGCGCATAGTCGAGTTTTACCATAAAAACCTCCTAATCCGAGAAAAGGTGTTATCCATAAGGTTATAACTTTAATGATTTAACTTTATTATACCATAAGGAAACAGAATTGCAAGACGTTTTATTTTAAAAAAGAAAATTATATTGCAGAATATATTTGACAAAAACAAGACAATTCCGTCAAGTATACTCGACAAAAAATATAATGCGTGCTATACTATACTTGACAAAAATAAGTCAGGAGTGGCAACCATGAATCATGCCCTTTTAAAATCCGTCATCTACGATCAGCACGAATTTATCCGCAATTTCCAAATCGTGCCGCGTGACTACGAATTTGAGGAAAACGGAAACTATGTGCTGGTGGGTCTGCGCCGCGCGGGAAAATCCACGCTGCTGTATAAAATTGTGCTGGATCTGGTGGCGTCCGGTGTGAGCTGGGAACAGATCATCTATATCAATTTTGAGGACGAGCGCCTTTCCGAGTTCACCGTTGCGGACTTCAACGACATTCTGTCGGTGCAGAGCGAGCTCAGCAATAAAAAGGGCTATTTCTTTCTGGATGAGGTGCAGAACATCACCGGTTGGGAAAAATTCGCCCGCCGCATGGCCGATGCGAAAGAGCATATCTACATCACGGGCAGCAACGCCAAAATGCTGAGCCGAGAGATAGAAACCACGCTGGGCGGCCGCTTTTTTGCCAGGCATATTTTGCCCTATGCCTTCGGCGAGTACCTGACCGCCTGCGGAATACCCCACGATGAACCGGCACTGCTGGGCACCAAAACAAACGGGAAGATCCGCGCCGCCTGTGCGCAGTATCTGCAATACGGCGGCCTGCCGGAATCGTTGCAATATAAGGCCAAGCGGGAGTATATATCCAGCGTGTACCAGAAGGTGCTTCTGGGCGACATCATCACGCGGAACAGCATCCGCAACGACTATGCGGTAAAGATTCTGATAAAAAAAATAGCGGAGTCCGTCCGCAGTGAGATTTCCTATTCCAAGCTGCAAAAAACGCTGCGCGCCGTCAATGTATCGCTGGCAAAGGATACGATTGCCGACTACATCCGCTATGCGGAGGATGCCTATCTGCTGTTCCATCTGCAGAACTACTACGCAAACCTTGTCGAGAAGGAGAGCTACCCGAAGTTTTATTTCTCTGACAACGGCATTGTAAGCCTGTTTCTGGACCGGAAGGAATCAGTGCAGCTGGAAAATATGGCGGCTGTAGCGCTTGCACGCGCCTATCCGGACGATGTGTATTATCTGAAATCCGCAAAGACGGGAATAGACATTGATTTCTATGTTCCCTCCATCGGTCTGGCCGTGCAGGCAGCCTATTCCATTGCCGGAGATGCCCGCGAACGCGAAGTCGGCAACCTGAAAAAGCTGGCGCAGAATTCGCAGGGGGCCGCGCGGCTCGTCATCGTGACCTACGAGGAAGAAGAAACCATCATCGAGGACGGCGTGACCATTGAGGCCGTACCGCTGTATAAGTTTTTGCTGGAGCTGGAAAACGGGAAATACGGTACAGCGTATTAAATTTAAAATCACAGGGAGATATTATGACATTATGTCATAATATCTCCCTGTGATTTTTTTGGGAGGCTTTAACTTTTTTGGTGAGGGGACGCTATAGAGTGGGTGTAAGCAAAACAAAAACAAAGGAGAAAATCATGATGAAAAAGAAAGTTATGCCCCTGTCCTGTCTGATGGCTGTGGCAATGCTGGCCGGGTGCGGCACGGCTGCACCGGCGGTGCCGGAGGAAACAACGGCTCCGGCTGCCGAAATAGCGGAAGTCGTCCAGGAAACCGCCCCCGCAAATGACACCGAGAGCGAAGCCGCCGCTGTGGAGGAAACCGCCGATGTGTGGCAGGTGGAGCCGTGCTACAACTTTGATGAGATCGTGCCGCTTTACTCCGAGTGGGACCACACGGCGGGCAAAAACGCCGCCGACGGCCTGTATGCCGTGCGCGATGGTGAGCGGTGGAGCCTGTTCTCGGCCAAGACGGGCAATATCATGATGCAGGACGCTGCGCAGCAGATGCCCTACCTGTACGGTACCAACGAGCTTTCCGTCTGGCTGGACGATGAATATTATAACTACGACAATTTCGCGGCCATGCGGGAAAAGTGCGATAGCCTGAACGCCGAGCTGCAGGCCAATGATGCGGAGATAGAGGTCCTGTACGATGGTGTGGGCGGGTATGCAAACCGCTGGATCTACACCGAGGACAGCCAGATTTATTATGACCTTCTGGGTACTTACGAGTTCAGCGGTACGCCGCTGGCGCAGGTAAGCGACGCCCCGGCGCTGTTCGGCGTGCGCCCGGCAACATGGGACAACGAGTACCGGTGCTACACCGTGGCCAACGGTGCTCCGTATGCGGTGGCGCGCAGCGACGGCTCCCTGCTGAGCAGCTTCCAGTACAAGAACGTCTGCATGGCGGGCGACGAACTGGTCGCTGTGGAGGACGCTGACGGAAACTGGGGCTATTGCGACATCAACGGTGAGGAGGTCATCCCCTGCATCTATCAGGCTGCGATGCAGGCGGAGGGTGCGCCGGAACCCATCGACTACCCGTTCCCGGATATGTCCGGCGTGGTGGTTGTGCAGGATGCAGACGGCGCAAGAATGGCGCTGTACACGGATGGAACGGTCTGCATCGAGGCTGGCCGCTTTGAGGATCTGGCCCCCGCGCAGGGCGGCTGCGTCTGGGCCAGGCAGAACGGCCAGTGGGGCTTGTTGGATGTGAAATAACACAATAGGAAAAAGGAATCCCCCGGTGAAGCACAACCTTCACCGGGGGCAATTTTTATGGGCAGTCAGCGCATGTATTTCAAGGTTTCACGGCAGGCATCGGCAAGGGCGCGGTTGGCGGTGCAGCCGTAGCCTTCCTCATAAAATGTGGCGACCTTTTCCATGGCCCACGCGCTGCCGGCCTTGGCGGCGTGCTGGTACCAGGCCAGCGCCAGCGGCAGGTTGGAACCGCGGGGGTCCATCTCGCAGCAGTAGCCAACGGCGGCGGCACACTCGGCATCGCCCTGTGCAGCACCTGCGTAATAATAGTTTACGGCCTGCTTCCAATCCTCCAAAGGATTTTTGCTGCTATTGCGGCGGACGTAATTCAGGTAGGTATGTCCCATCTGCTTCAGCTCTTCCAGTGAGGTTTTCTGAATCATCTGCATAACGAGGGAAGATGTATGAGATATATAAGGCGTGTCCGGTTTTTCAGCTCTGCTCATGGCAACCAGTTCGGTAGGCATGCAGCCAAAGTCGGAAATACAACCCCATTGCTCATCCGTGTATAGGGCATCCGGAAGGTTGCGCTGTATATGGCAGCTTACGCTCAAACGGCCAATCTCATCCAGTACGCCAGAAATAAACCCTTCACAATCTATAGGATCTTCGTAGAAGTCACGGTATGTGTAGAGGAGATTAAGGGAATACTGTTTCCAAAATTCGGCCTGATGGAAGGACTGCGGAACACCGACACCATACCAATAGCAGTTGGCAAGATAAGAAGAAGCGACAAAAGCATCTTTTACAGCTGATTTATCAATTTTAGTGAATTCATCGATGGACTCACGCCAGCCTCTGTATTCACAACGTGATGAACCACGCGCAAATAGCTCAACCAGCAGAAGAAAGGTCTGAATGTCATCGGCACAAAGCGTGTTTTCGATGCTATTGATATCATCATCTAGTCTGTTGCACAGAAAGAAAAATATTGTATCGAACATATGGCAGAAAAAAGAATCTTCGTTCGGGTAAAGTGGTGGTGCAGCCTCCTTCTCGGGATAAAGCGACATTTGGAGTTCCCGCAGACAAAAGTCGTTGTAACCACATGCAGTGTACAGATCATCTACATAGGAATTTTCCGCAGTGTCATAATCCATGCCCTGCGGCTGGGGACGCTTGGAAAGCTGTGCTACCAATTCGCGGCAGATCACAAGGTTTTCGTAGTCATTAAAGTCGTTCACTATACATTCGTGCATATAGTCGATGCTATGTTTATTCACAGTTGCTCACTCCTCTCAATCTTTAAGATCAGCAGAACCTGTTACCATCTTGGAGCAGGCCTGCATGGCAAGCCAGCCTGTCACCATGATGGGGAACAGGTAAGGAAAATTTCCAAAGATGTCCATGATCAGCATAAGGCCGACAGCAAAGCCAATCTTGCCGGGGACACGCGCCATCTTGAACAGATAGAAATACACGGCGGCACCGATCGTGTTTTCCAGATGGCGGTACTGCTTGTAGGTTTTTGCGGCGTGTACCGCATCCAGAACCAGCAGCCCAGCAAACAGGAAAAAGCAGATCCAGGAAAGAGGATTGTAGACAAAACGGAAGACTCTTGTCAGCCAGAAATAGGGATCCCGGGAAAGGTATTCCAGGTAACAGTAAATAAGCGTCAGGGCAATGCCGGGTGCCAGAAGCGGCTTATAGCGATGGGTCTTAAGGTCATGCGCACAGCGGTCAATGAACATGTGGGCGATGGCGTCGCGCTGGCCGTCATGCATGTTGACCAGTACAAAGAAGGGCGCAGATTTTGCGCCAAAGAGACCGCAAAAGGCGCCCCACATTAGCAGAACAACGAACGAGGATGCCATAGTGGCGTAATAAAGTCCCTTCGAAAGCAGATCGAGAGCTTTTTTGGTCTTTCCGCCGTTTTCTTTCGTGAATTGAATGTCCTTTAAAAACGGCTGGCGGCTTGCATAGTCCATCTCCGGCAGCTCTTTTTTGGGATAGGCCCTTGTAGCGCCGTGCAAAAGGCCCTGCTCCAATTCTGCTCCGGGCATTTCGGGGCAGAGGTGCTCATACTCGCGTGGGAACGCGGCCCCGATTTGGCTGGGGAAGATTGCCTGTGCGTTGAGCGGGCGTTCCCACGGGCCGACCAGAAAGGGGGCAGTAATGTCGCCACCTTCAAAGGGGAAAGGCAGCCCCTCGCCGTAAGAGTGATGGCGCGAAGCATGAGATCTTCCGCCCTTGGCGGCAGCTGTTCCCGGTGTGGATTTGTGATCCTCCAGCCATGGCTTGGCCTGATGGAACGCCAGGTCGTATTCGTCGTGGGGTTCGATTGTCCGGCCAAGTTCTTCGGCAATTTCGTCCCGGACATGCCGCATGTGGGCCAGGGCTTCGTCCTGGGCCGAGCAGTACAGGTGTGCCGTCAGCCAGCAGGCCAGGCAGGCCAGGTTCAAAAGGTCCTGGGTATCCAGGTCTTCGGCATCGGCGCTGGAATGTGCCGTGTAGTTGCGCAGTGCCATATAGCTGTTTAGCGCGCTGTTAAAGGCAGAGGGGGAGCAGTCCTCGATGGAAACCGCTCGGCAGCCGCCTGTCAGGTAGGTATTCAGCGTCCCGTCTGAGTACATGTACAGCATCCATTTGGCGACGCCGCTTGCATCAAAGCTACCGGTATTAACTTCCTTATTGTCTGTGGCAAAGATGTAGTTGGGGGCATTTTCTTTATTGTACTTTTTAATGTCATCCCACCAGCGGTCGTTTCCCGAAAGTGCAGGTTCATTTTCGATGATCTCATCGATTGCCGCACGTCCGAAATCGCGAAAGCCGTTTACAAAATCATTTTGCAATAGAATGAAATTGTAAGTGCCCCGGTTTTCTGTTTTCATTTGTTCCAAATCCATAGAGTATTGACTTCCTCCTTTTTTCCGAAATCCCACCTCATCATAGCACGGAAGCAGCGGGGTTTCAATCGTTCATTATAGGAATAGGGTCCCCGGCAAACAAAATTAAAGAAAATCCTGAAAATCTCTTTAACTTTGCCAAGGGGCATCCCTATTGTAAAGGTGTAAGGAAAGAACAAAATTTTAGGAGGAAATACACTATGAACCATTACGACGAAGATAAATCCGCAATTACCGCTGCCATGATGAGTCTTTCTTGTGATGGAGACTGCGGCCCGCTTGGGATACTCATGCACTGCGCCGTCCTCACGCTGGCATTTTGCGCGGCCACCATAGCGATTACGCTGCCGTCGGCTACGCGGAAAATCCTGAAAAAGGTGTACAACAGCGCCGATGGCACCCCGGATCGCAGCGAGGAAGAAATGCTGCAGGCGCACCCTCAGGCTGCCAAGCTCTGCCTGGTACACAAGGCACTCTTTTCCGTGGCCGGTGCGATCATCCTGGTGTTCGCCTGGGCACAGAATGTCCTGCACCTGCCCATTGTACACAGCCTTTTCTTCCGTGTGATCGGCTCTGTGGGCAGTGCAGCCGTCTTTGCGACGGCTGCAGTTGGGATAGTTCTGATCGCCTCTGCACTGGCCGCCCGCAAAAAGGCCGGGCAGGACAACGTCTGACACAAAAGCATAGAAAAAGGAGAAAGTAATCATGTTTGAGCATAAAGTTGACGACCATACCACCTACATCATCTGCGATCCCGATACGGCAGCCTGGTATAACATCTTTTGGCTGATCGGTGCCATCATCAAGCTGTGCGTTTTCGCGGCAGCGGCCCTTTTTGCGCCGGTGCTGATCCTGCCGCTGTGGGGGCTGAACAACTCGCGCGACAATACGCCGGGCCGCGGCATGGGGAAGATGTTCCGTGCGCATCCCTACCAGTGCTTTTTCAGCATTATGTCGCTCGTTTCCTTTGCCGTGACGGGCGTATGCTTTGCAATCGAGTACCATATCACCAACGGATGGGAACTGCCTCAAAGCGCTTACGTGAATACCCAACTGTTCCGGGCTGTAAACCCGGTCTTTACCAATGCCGTCTGGGCTACGCTGGCCATCGGAGGAATCCTGGTGCTGATGTTCCTGGATGCGATGAAAAATGACTGACCCTGTGGCTTTTTCATTGAATCAGGCGGCGGGATTTGCTATACTGTGGAAACGCCTGTGCGAACTGTGCGAAAAACAGGGGCTTGACCCCAAAAACCTACCCGCCGGCTTTTACGAGACGGCTGCCGACTGCCTGGACGTGGACGAAGCAGCCCTGAAGCGGCTGGTCATGAACGCGACGACCGCGCGGCGCACCATCTCGCTGAATGACGATACCCACAAGGACGACGACGGCGAGGCCATCATGTTTGACGCCGATGATCCCAATGCCACGAGCATGCAGGAACGGCTGGAAAGCGCTACGGAAGCGCTGCGTGTGATTGTGATGTTTGCTTCCAAGGACATGACGGAGTTCCAGCGGATCTTCTTTACCAACGATGTGATAGCCCTGCTGTGTGACGAAAAGCCAGCCATCCCGCCGGAACGGTACTGCACTGTGCTGGAAAAGAAGGAGGACCTGCTGTGGGCCAGAATCTTTGCGCGGGATTACATGAACTTTTTGTTTGAGCCGCACAAGCCGGACCGCCTGCGCCCGCTGCTGGATATAAAGCCGACCCATCAGCCCAAAGACCGCACGATTTCCACCTTTACCGGCAAAACGACCGTGACCATCAGCAACCGGCGCAAAGAATATAAGAAGCTGCTGCAAAAAATGCAGGAACAGCTGCGCCAAAGCTGAAACGCCGACACATAAAAAGCAAAAGCGTCCGCCAAATCGGCGGGCGCTTTTTGTGTGGGGCAATGCGTTATCCCTCACTGCTTACAACAGGGAAACTGGTGTAGGAATGTAAGGAAACGGCGTTTTGCCAATCCTGTGCTACCGAGATCTGATTCGGGTTATGGTACCCGTAGTAGTACCAGTTCATCGTGGAGTCGCTGAAGCTGTAGTCTGTCTTTTTTCGCATGATGCGCGGGCAAAGCTTGATACCCCGCCACGCTGCACGGTGGGCGCGCACGGCGGCACGCTGTTCTCTTTTGGAGCGCTTCTCTATCGGTACGCAGGTCTGCATCGGTCATTCCTCCCCTCTGCTTTGTTTTCTGGTTGTCCTTACATTTATACAAAAGGGGCCACACAAAGAGATGTTAAAGAAATTCGAAAAATTTTTAAAAGATAGTATAGCATCATGACATATCATCCCGCAGTTCCCGCTTGTATTTATAATAGGTATTGCGGGCAATGCCGATGAGCTTGATGCAGTCGGTGTCGGCCAGGGTGCCGTTAAAATCCCGGTTGTGCTTCAAAATCAGTTCCTTGGCGGCGGCTGCCTTTTTTACATGCAGCTTGCGCCCAGGCACCTGGCCGATCTGGCGGCCGTTCAGCCGGGCGGTCATCAGGCCCTCGCGGGTACGCTGGTGCAGGTCATCCACCTCTTTTTGCGCCTGGACAAAGGCAAGGCGGATCTGCTCGGCGGCCAGGTCGGCGGTGTAGCGGTTCAGCGCGTCCATCACCCCGGCCACAAAGCGGTCTGTTGCGGCGCTGCCTGTCTCCGGCGCTGTGCCGATCTGCCGCTGCAGAGCCTGTTTGTAGGTGTCTGTGTTGATGTGCGGCTCCTTCAAAAAGCAGAGGTTTACGCCGCGCCGGTATAGTTCCTCATACAAGGCACAGCCTTCCTCGGCGCTGCGGCTCATGCGGGAAACACTGTCAAACACGATGGTATCCCCGGGCTGTACACAGTGCAGCAGCTTGTCCAGCTCCTGCCGTCCGCGGCAGGCCGTTCCGGTATAGACCTCACGGACGATATGCGCCGCAGGGTAGGCAGCGGCAATGTTGCGAACCTGTCGCTCGATATTCTGCTGCGGTGTGGAAATGCGGCAGTAGCCGTAAACGGGCATGATAGTATCACTCCTGACGTTCCTTTGATTTGATATAACATTATACAGCGGAACCTAGCTCTTTGTCAATGAGTTTTGATACTTTATGAGGCAACCTTACTTTTGGTACAAGCAGTATAAGAAACTTGAAAAAGCAGTCAAATCAAACATGATATTATGTCATGATGACATAATATCTCAAAGAGCCGGGAATACAGTCGTCTGTTGCCGCTGCAAAAAATACCCGCCACTTTTGTAAACAGTGCACCGGTATTAGCAAGATGGAAGATACTACGAAGCGTCGGAATGAAAAGCCCCCGGTGAAGCAGTGCACTTCACCGGGGGCTTAATGTTTATTCGGCGGCAGGGAGGGGGATCTCTTTACAGGTCGGGTCCTTTTTCCGCAGAGACAGGACGGCCTTCTCCTGATTTTCGGCAAAGGAAACGTGGGAAACCTCCCAGAAGGTAATATCGTTTCCCTGCATTTCAATGTACTTGCTTGTGATGCACATGCAGGCGCTAAAGGTTTCCGGCTGGGCATTGCCCTGGTTGGCGCAGAAGGTCACAGTCGCATTCGCCAGAAACTCTACATAGCCGGGGTCGCCGCCGGAGGCGGGAAAGACGACAGCCTCGAGGTTATCGCAGCTGACAAGGGTTGCGGTAGGCTCGCTGCCCCAGTATTTCCAGGCGTCACCATACAGGTACCCCTGTGCACCGTGCTGTACATCCTCGCCGCCGTTCAGAAACGCGGCCTCGACCAGGGTATCCATGCAGGAGCGCAGGGCTGCCATCTGCTCATCGTTCAAAACAGTGTCGGGTGTCAGGTAGAACGGCTGCCCCTCCACGGTGTACTGCATCGTGGTTCGTGAAAACACTTTTTTAGCGGCTTTCAAAGCCGTCTTGCTGGCGGTGGCAGTGATCGTCACAACATCGCCGTTGCTCAAGCCATCTGTCTTAGCGGCCTCATATTTGACATTTTCCATCAGGAACGGATCGCCGCTGATGTCAGGATATTCCAGCTTAATGAAAGGCACGGTTCCGCTGACCTCCACAAGCATATCCGAAAACGGGTCGATCTCGTCATAAACCATCGGGGCGAACACACTGCCGAAAAGGATGAGATTTTACAAAAGTTGGCAAGAATCACGACAATAATTACGATGAAGAAAATCCGTCACCAGGCGATCACGCGCTTGGGCTCACTGCTGTTGCCCATCACAGTTCCTTGTTTCTCTTTTAGTTCCAGTTACGGGTAAACTCTGGGCCTCCGCTCTCGACGGCGGCTCGACTGGCACTGCTGACGTTGCGGCTGAGCATGTCAAAGAAATCCGTTACACGCAGGTTGTCCAATCGGCCGACTTTGCCGTCCAGCGTGAAGGCGGGCAGGCTGTTGCTGCCGCTGCCGATGTTCAGGCACATCGTTTTCAACTCGTGGGCCCGCAGCAGTTTCCGCACACGCTCGGCGGCGGCGTTCACATCGGCGGGGCGCTCGGTGGAGTCGCCGTCGCTGATGATGATAAGCCACGGGATATAGGAATTGTTGTTCACGGCGGACAGTTGCGCCTGGTGGGCAGCCAGGTGGTCCAGTGTCATATTGACGCCTGCCGCCAGCACTGTGTTAGCGCCAACGGGCAGGATGGGCTGTGCCCGCAGGTTGCGCAAGGCTTCTTCCGCCGTGCCGAAATCACTGACAAGCTGCGCGGTATCTCCGAAAGATACGATGCAGATATCCGCCGCGTCGCGGGACAGCGTGTCGCTGTTCGTCTTTTCTAAAAAGGCTGCCATACCGTCGTTGACCTTTTTCATTGCGCCTTGCCGCAGCATGGAAGCCGAGCAGTCAATGCACAGGCAGATCATAATGCGGTTGCTTTTGTTCTTCGCAAAATCAAGGTCTTGCGAAAGAAGACTTTCAAATTCATTCATAGGTTATCTTCCTTTTGTGTAGGTGCGGCGCGGGCGGCAGTGGGGACACAGGGCTTTTTGCGGCTCGGCTCGTGCGTACATGTTTTCGCGGAAAGTAGCGTCGTAAGTCTTGCCGCATTTTGCGCAGGTCAGAGAGTTTCGCAAAATTTCCGTTCCGTGCAGCTGCAGCGAGGCGTTGCAACTGCGGCAGAAGATCGGCTTGTGGAACTCATCATGCAGCTTGGCGTAGCGGCTTTTATGAATGTTAAACTCCCTGTGGCAGCACGGGCAGACAAGGTCTACATAGATGGGGTCATCGGGGCGGAACTCATGGTATTTCATGGGGGCCAGCTCCCGGCTGAAACCATATTTTCGGATGCTTGCGGCGTAGTAGTCCAGCAGGGCGACCCACTCGTAGGCGGTGGCGCACTGCCACTGGGTGAAGGCGGCGGTAAAGGCATCCGATACCTTGCGGGGCAGGTTCTTCCAGATCATCCAGTTGTCGCCGTCGGGCACCTCGTAGTCGTCGCCCTCCAGCGCGTAGGAGAACTTTTTAGCGGCCATAGCCTCGCGGTAGGTCATCTTTGTTTTGGTTACAAAGGGATTCTGATTCAGGAACAGCACCTTGAAAATCAAAATCGCCAAAACATAGTTTTCTTCATCCGGCGTGCGCAAAAACGTATCGTATTTCAGTGCGCCGGTCACGCCAAGGCGCTGTGCCGTGCCGGGGTGGGTGAAGTCCTCCACGCCGACAGGGCAGGGGTAGCCGCCAAGCTGGAAACTGTCGGTATCCACCACATAGACGTTGGAACTGTCCTTAGGGTCAACCATGAAGTTGCCCGCGTTGACATCGCCCATCAGGATGTTGCATTTGTGCAGATGGGCCACAATATTGGCCGCACTGCGGGCGGCTTTCACCAGGTCCAGGCGGTCCCAGTTTTTCAGCAGCTTTTCGTGTACGCTGGGGCTGCCGATGCGCAGCACTGACTTGGAGAAGGGCAGAGCCCCTGCGGGGGCCTGGGGCATGGTATAGCCGACAAAATCGCCCGTGTTGGTATACAGCATATGGGTGGGCCAGCACAGGCCGCAGATCTGCGGGTCGTGGCGCAGCATTTCGTCCAGCTTGTCGCGGCGGCCGGCGGTCAGGTGCTCGGCGTTGTAGATTTTGGCGACATGGCCGGGGATATCGGTAAGGTAGAGGCTGCCCTCGCCGCCCTTGGCTTCCTCGTCGCCCTCCATCAGCGCACCGTGCAGGGTGACGGTGGTTCCGTCCTCGGTGCACAGTGTAAGACCGGGAACTGGGCGCACACGGCAGGGGAGCAGCGTCTCATCCATTTTGCGCAGCGGCAGATTTGCGGGGAAGGGGGCAGAGCCGTGGCGGCGGGCTTGTTCTGGTTTTGGCTGGGGCGGCGCTTGTACGGGCTGCGGTATGTGGTTCGACTCCGGCTTTGGTTCCGCTGCTGGGGAAACAAGCTGCGGGGCCGGTGCGAGCGGTCCATCGGCGGTCTGCTCACTTTCCAGCGCTTCGCCGTAGGCGGCCAGCAGGTCGGTCAGCAGCGGTTCATCGGCCGCAGCGCGGGCCGGGGGCAGCAGCTGGGGGAACAGCGAGCAGACCGGGCGCTGTGCGCCAATGCGCACGCGGCCCACCTGCACAAAGGGCAGCTGCTTGCGGTCGATCATCCGCACAAAGCCCGCCGCGCCGCAGAGCAGCACACAGAAGCGATCAAACGGGTGGGATGCCATGACAGCCAGCAGGGATTCCTCCTCGGTGCTCAGCGGGTCAGGCGTGCCCAGGGTGGGCAGCTTCAAATCGCGCACAAAGAAGTATGCGCTGTCGGCGCTGCGCAGTTCCTTGCAGCGCTGCCACAGTTCCAGACGCTCGGCCTCCCGCTGGGGTGTCCAGAATGTGCTGCGGTACTGCTCGGTCAGCTTGGCATACTCCTCCCGCTGGCGGAAGAGGTGATACAGCGCGGTGCTGTCCACGATCAGGGCTTTCTTCGGGTCGCGCCCGGCCAGCTTTAAGGCGGGCAGCAGCTGTGAAGACACAAAGCTGCGGCCGTCGGGGCTTTTGAGCACAGAGGCTGTCAGTACGATGTAGTGCGTTGCGGCCAACTCCTGCAAGGTGCGGCCTTCCAGCGGCTCGCCCTTGTAGGTGGACAGGAGAGTAAGCTGTGGAACTTTCTGCAGCCGCTTTTCCAGCGCAGCGCTGACAACGGCAGCCTCTGCCGCCATGGGGACCTCGCGGCGGGTCTGTGCTTTCTCGGCTCGGATATCCGCCAGTGCCCGTTCCAGTTCCTGCATTTTGGCAGCGTCGCTCAGGCAGTGCAGCGCTTCCTGCTTATCGCAGAAAATCGTGCCGTTTACGACCTGATAGTGATACCGAACCAGAATGTCTGCGACTTCTTCAGGGGTGAAACTGCCGCTGGCATCGGCCAGATCTTTCAGAGTGTATAGGGCGTTGCTGCGCAGCTTTTCCGCCGTGTCAATATCCGCCATAAGGCGGTTGTACAGCGCGTCGTTCTGGGCATCGTGCAGGCAGTCGGCAATGCTGACCCACGCATCCATGGCGGTGCGCCACTCAGCAACGGTCATTTCGCGGTAGGTGTGGGAGTTAACGTGGCCGATTTTATCATTGCGGCCGTCACGCGCACGCTTGTTCAGCTTATCCCAGCGGTTTTGCGGCATGGCGCTTACCTTGGCATAGCGCATGGCAAGCATCCCGTACACCGTGCCGCCCATCAGCTTTGCATAGTCGCCGTCGAGAAAACTAAACTTGAAAAAGCCGGTGATATCCAGGCACCCCAGGATATTGCGGCGCAGTTCTTCATCGGGGTCAGCCCCGCAGGCAGCGACCACAGCGGCGTAAAAATCGCGGTTGGGCAGGTTTTTGAGCCAAAACGCGGGATCTCTTTGGGCGGCGGCATCGCGGCGGAAGTCCTGCCCCATGTAGGGCAGCATGGTTTTGCGCTCCACCACTGGGGGAACGGAGGCCTTGTTGCTGCCAAGGGCGCACCAGAACCCGCCGAATTTATTGCGGGGGATCGCACGCAGGTAGGTATCCAGCAAAAAGCTGCGCATCGAGGTTTCCAGGCTGTTGGTGGCGGCGGCCAGCGCACGGCCGCGCTCCTCCTTTTCCAGTTCTGTCAGCTTATCTTCCGGCATGGGGAAGTGAACCGCCTTTCTATGGGTGTTGGATTACTTTTTCTTTGCAGTCAGGGCCTTGCACCAGTCCAGAACCGCCTGGGGCGCTTTGTAGTACCCCCTGCGGATGTCGGGATCGGCGAAGGACAGGTGATACACAAAGTGCATTTTGTAAGCATGGTACGCTGCCATGATAAAACCGACCGAGGCGGCAAGGCTGCAAACCAGCGCCAGAATACCGCCGACAACAGGCACCGCGCGGATCGCGCCCGCCAGAATATAGCCGACGACCCACAGCAGCATGCTGCCTGCAAGATTCTTGCCGAGGTCTTCGTGCAGGTTGTCCTGCTTTTTAAACTCCTGCAGCAGGGCGGCGGCTGCGGCGTTGTCGGTTTGCAGACTCAGCTGCAACTTTATTTTTTCGCGGTCGGTGGTGTCGATGTCAGCGCCAAGGATCTCTTTGGCACGCTGCATCAACGGGTCTTCCTCCGGCGCGTAGGATACCGCCGCGCCGGGCGTGCTGCTGCCGTGCAGCATTTTATTCAGGGCTTCGTCGTTGCCCTGTGCGGCGGCCTGGCGGTAGTATTCCTTGGCTTTTGCCATGTCCTGTGCAACGCCGCTGCCGGTCTCGTACAGATGCGCCAATTCTACCATAGCCTCGGCGCTGCCGAGTTCGGCGGCTTTGGAATAGAGCCTAAAAAAGTCATAGTTGTCTTGATTCACCTTTATGTTCTGTGCAAGAACAATCAAATTATCTGCTGCCCATTTGGCGTCTTCACCGCTTTCATAGCCTTTCAAAATGTACGCCATCGCCCGGTCATAGTCTTTCTGCACGCCATACCCTTTCATATAACATGTACCAAGTCCGGCGTAATCAACGGCTCCTAATGCTTCCGCCCGGCTGTACATTTCAAAAGCCATACTGACATTTTTCGGGAAATTTTCTCCGCCATTCAGGTATAAATCGCCAAGATACTGTATGGAATTTGTGTCGTTTGAAGCAACGCCTTTCTGGTAAATTTCAGCCGCCATTGCACAGTCTTTTGGAACACCATCTCCTTTTTCATACATTCCGGCAAGCCGATACCAAGCAAGAGGAAAGTTTTTATCGGACGCCTTCTTATAATAAGCAATAGCAGTTGCCTTGTTTACAGCCACACCAATACCATGGTCGTAATAAGAGCCAAGGGCAAAATACGCAGAAGCGTCTCCCATAGAAGCGGCTTTTTCATTGAGTTCACGTGCTTTGTTCAAATCTTTCTGCGTTCCTTTACCACTTTGATACATAGAGGCAAGGTTGGAATAAGCCACAGCCTTTCCGGCGTTTCCGGCTTTTATAAACCAATCAATCGCACATTGGAAATTTCCAGACTCATGATAATAGCATCCCAAATTGAACATCGCATCGGCACTGCCGCCCGCTGCGGCCTTTTCTGCCCACAGCAAAAACTGTTCTGTATTCTTTTTTGTTCCGATGCCGTTGTTATAAAATTCAGCAATCTTTGTTTGTGCATCAACATAGCCGCGTTGTGCGGATTGCATGCACAATTCAAATGCCTTTGTAGGGTTCTTTTCAGTGCCAATTCCCTGCTCATTGCAAAATGCCAAGCGGTATAAGGCACAAGGGTCATTCTCTGCTGCACCATATTTTGCCCAAGCTACACTGTTTTTGGCATTCGGCATCCAGGATGCTAACAGTCCCGCCTTATGCGCGTCCACCGGCAGGCCGCGCTGTATGGCCTGTTCCGGATCTGTGTCGTAGGCCATGGCCAGCATTTGTTTCGTTTCGTGAAAGGTTATCGTTAAATTCTGCGCATCTCCGGGGATACCATTGAAATGCGCATTTGTATGAATGGCAATATTAATATCGCCGTTGTGTTCATGATCCCAGGCCCATTTGGCGATTTCCGGCTTTAGGGACTCAAAACCTGCAGCGGCCGCCAGCAAATCGGCATAGGCAAGGATATCGCTATCATCTGACGCTTTTCGGATACGGCTGATGTCTGCCACCAGATCCATCAGATTCTGGCCACTTTTTATTTTGCTGATTCCGCTGAAAATCATAATAGCGGGGTCGTTGCGATTATCACCACGCGCAGCATAGAGTTTTGCTTTTTCCGGGTCAGCCGTGCAGCCGTATCCTTTTTCGTATTGGTTAGCCAGTTCGTCGCATGCTTCACCGCTGCCGAGTTCTGCAGCAAGGCTGTAATAGCGGTGGCAGGCGGCTCTGTTTTCGGGGGTGTCGAACTCAGGCTTTTTTAGCAGACGTCCTAGTGTTATATAAATTTTCGTGGCATCCTCGTCGCTGTACACCCCCTGCGGTGCCAGCGCGGCGGCCTTTTCGAGCCACTGTTTGGCTTTAGGCAGGTCGTGGAACTCTCTGCTCATCGCCTTTTTTGCCAGCGGCAACAGGGCATAGGGGTTGCCGTTGTCGGCGGCCTGCATCAGCTCCGGCAGGCTCATATCTGCCACAGCCGTAGCGTCGGCCGGGGTTTCCGCAGCGGCTGCGGTGTCGGCGCTGCTCTGGGCGTTCAGTTCCTGCCGTGCCTGCTCGCTTCCTGCATCGGCGGCACGCTGTAAGTAAAGGCGGTAGTTTTCTTCGCTGGCCTGGATGCCCTTGCCCATGCGGCAGAATTGAGCCAGTGCGTACAGTTCTTCCGGGCCGTCCGGGTTTTCAATGTCCAAGGAGGTTGTCAAAGACTGAAAATCCATATCTTCGTATTTAAACATAGTGTGCATCCTTTCCGGGTTTCTTTGATGTTTTCATTATAACCCCATCTGCCCCCCTCATTTCAAGACCTTTTCACACTTTTCCCGGCCGTGTGCGGGGATTTTTTGGCCTTTTTGTCTGGTTTTGGGGGGCTTTTGGCGGTTCATCTTTGCTATAGGGCTGCAAAGGGAGCTTTTTAAAAGAAAAAACACAAAAACTTTTTTGCCGTTTTCTTTAACTTTGCCCGCCCCGTGCCCTATTGCCCAGGTGTAAGGAAAAATCAAAAACAACTTTCAGGAGGAAACACAGATGAATAACTACGATTACTACCGCACTCATAAATCCGAGATCGATGCTGCCATTATGGGACTTTCCATGCCGCAGGACGGCAGTGCGCTGGGCGGGCTCCTTGTCATCGTCGCCATGGTGGTGGCCCTGTATGTCGGCGTTATTGCAATCGCATTGCCGCCGGTCACACGGAAGATTTTGCTGAAATGCTACAACCGCGCCGATAACACCCCCAACCGCAGCACAAAAGCCATGATGCAGGCACATCCGAAAATTACCGCCCTGTGTAAGGTACACGCGGTGTGCTTCCTCGTTGCAGGGGCTATCACACTGCTGGCAGCCGGCACCACAAAGGTTTTGCACCTGCCTGTGGCACAGAACCCTATCAGCAACCTCCTGATGGCGGTCTACGCGGTTGCCACCTTTGCCCTGATAGGCATCGGACTGGTTCTGGTCGCGGCGGCCCTTGCCGCACGGCACAAAGCCAAAAAACAGACCGAGCGTCTCTAAAGCCACACCCGCAGGGGCGTTGAATCCCCTGCCCGAATTTGCTATACTATACACAGGAAATGCCGCCCGCCGCGGCAGGAAAGGAACCTACCTCCGATGAAACGTATCTATATTACAGCGATCCCGCTGGACAGCAACTTTGCCATTACCCCCTATGCAGCCGAGCCGATCAACTACACCCAGACCACCACACAGCCCACCTGCTACCCCATTACTCCGATCCTAGCCGATACGGCTCACGACGGGGATGAGATCAAGGTCATCGCTGTGCGCCAGGTCAACAGCCATCACAGTGAGAACCTGGAGATTTTCCGCCGCGAGCTGGACAGCCTGGGCAAGCCCTACACCCTCGTAGACCTGACAACGCCGGAAAACCAGCAGCGCGACGGCCTGCTGACCCTGTTTGAGGCGCTGACCGACGCGATGGAGAGCGATGCCTGCTATTACGCCGATGCGACGTTCGGCACCAAGACATATCCGCTGGTATTGTCCTCGGCCCTGCATTATGCCGAGAAGATCTTGGATGACACCGAGGTCTGCGGCATCTACTACCGCGAGCTGACGCGGGAAAGCGGTCAGGTCAAGAACGCGCGCCAGTATGACATCAGCACACTGTTCACGCTGGACGGCATCGTTGATATGGCTGCCGATGCAGAGCTGACCGACAAGAAGGCCTTTATCAAGCTGATGCTCCACCCAGACCGGGAGGTGTAAGCCATGGCGGATTACGCAAAAGACAGCGAGAAACAGGCCGCTCTGCGCCGTCAGATCGAGAAGCACCCGATCTGGCAGTACCCGCCGGAGGAGCGTCTGCAGCACAACCGAGAGTGGCAGAGCCTGTATCTGCTCGTGTTTGAGTTTAAGGAGTTCCTGCAGAAGCTGGAAAATCGACTGAACAACGCCGAGTATGATACCGGGCTTTTGAAGCAGGACGAAGATGCCATGCTGGATGCGCGCTATACCCGCCGCAGCAAGCTGCGCAACAAGCTGGACACGCTGACCTTTACCGAGGCGATGCGCAAGGCAGTCGCCCGGTACGATGCAAGCTCCGGCAAGGAGTTTATGGCCTATTTTGATACGATCTATGCCAATGCCATGCACGAAGCCATGAACAGGCAGTCCATGCGCGAGCAGGGCGACATCCGCCTGAACCGCGGGGAGGCGCGTCTTTGGAAGCGTCTGTGCGAGCTGTGCGATAAGCAGGGCATTGACCCGTCCGAGCTGTCGGACGCCTTCTATGATCGCGCTGCCGATATTCTGGATGTGGATGCGGATGCCTTGAAATCTATCGGACGCAACGCTACCGCCGCGCGGCGCACGGTCTCCCTGAATGACCCGGGCAACGACAGAGACGACGGCCCGGGCTTTGATATGGCCGACCCGAATCAGGAGAATATGCAGGAGCATCTGGAGCGCACAACCGAGGCGCTGCGCGCTATTGCCATGTTTGCCAGCAAGGATGTAAAGGAATACCCGCGGCTTTTCTTTACCACCGATGTGCTCGGCCCCCTGTGCACCGACAAGCCGGAACTGCCGCCGGAGCGATACTGCGCCCTGCTGGAAAAGCAGGAGGAGCTGCTGTGGGAGCAGATCCTTGTAAAAGGCTACATAAATTACCTGTTTGAGCCGAACAAACCGGAACGCCTGCGGGCACTGCTGGATATAGCGCCGACCCACCCGCTGCAGGACAGCAGCGTGGCCGCTTACCAGCATGTGACCGCGGCAGCCGTGAGCTACCAGCGCCGCCGGTACGCAAAAATATTGCAGGAAATCTCAAAGCAGCTGCAGAAGTAAAACGAGCAGCAAAGCGTTTTTTCGCTTTGCTGCTCGTTTGTTATTCATCCTCGCTGCAATACAGGATCGCCACACTGACGTCATCCTCTGTGGCCGGGATCATTTTTTCCTTTATAACATGCTGCAAGGCTTCCGTAACGGTCTTTTCATCGTTCTCTGTCAGCCAGTCACACAGGCGCTCCACGGCGTGGGCTGGCTGCTGCTTCTGTCTGTCAAACAGGGTATCGCCACCGCCGTCGCTTGTCAGCAGCACGGCGTAGGGCTCGTGCAGCTCCCCGCTGCGGATGCGCAGATGCTGCGCGGCGCCCGGTTCGGACAGGAAATACGTCTCGTTGATGGCATGGCCGTTCTCCGGTGCCGAGAACACTACGGCGGTGTCTTGCCGGATACGGAAGATGTAGCCATCGCCGATATGCCCGCAAAGCCAGCGTCCGTCCGCATGGGCGGCATAAAACAGCAGCGTGCAGTAGCATTCCTCCGGCGGCATGCCCAGCACCTCCAGCGCCGCCTGACCCGCTGCCGCCGCGGCGGCGGCGGCTTCCTCCGGCGGCATAGCGTAGAGCGTATCAAACGCGATCTGCAGGTAATCGGGAATCCACTCCATCATACGCTGCGCAGCCCTTTCACTGTGGGGGCAGCTGCCTGCACCGTCGCAGAGCACGACCCCCGCCAAGGCGCCGCGCACAAAGCCTGCGGCGCGGTCCTGGCATGGCTTTCCCGTCATACTATGATGCCGCCCGCAAGCGTAGGCGGCCGAAACTTTTGCGTTGATAGGATCATCTCCCTGTAAGCAACATCCCACGGGATAATTACCCTGTTATTTTTTATTATACAATAAAAGTCAGGCTGTGCACAGCCCCTTTTTTATTCTTCCGGCAGCTCCACCCGCCGCCCCTTGCGGCGGTAATCTGTCTTTTTGCGCATGATGCGCGGGCAGAGCTTGACGCCCTGCCACAGTGCGCGGTCAGCCCGCACGGCGGCGCGCTGCGCCTTTTTGGACTGCTTGTCCAACGGAACAAATGTATTTTTCAAAACCAACCCTTCCCTTCTTTGGTCGCCTTGCGCCGGGCCTCGGTGTCTCTCCACGCCCCGTAGAGCTCTGCCGCCTCGGCGGAGATGTCATTGACCACGAGGTCTGCCAGCCGCTGATACGCCTGGCTGCCCCAGTGGAACAAACCGGTATCCAGCCTTCTCTGACTCATCGAGATGATTTTTTCGGTATACCCTTCCAGTGTCATGCTATGGTAGAGATCGTAAAACAATCCATCGGTTTGGAGTGGGAAAATGATCTGCATGAGCGTCTTGCGCTCCTCAGAGGGAAATTCTTTTAAATTGTTCTTTTCCATGCTGTCGGCGATGAGGAGGTCGCTGTAGAGAAGCTCTTCAAATGTATTACATTCCATAGTAATTTCTCCTTTCAAAAGTAGAGGGGTCAGGCCCAGGCCAGGTCGCGGAAGGCGGCCTGACAGTAGTAGGACCAGGGGTTGTAGAGGCTGCGGGCCTCCGCCGTGATGTCGTTCGCGGCAAGATCGGCCAGCAGCTCGGCCTCGCGGCTGAACCGCTCCGCACCGATGCGGTTGACCTTGCGGAACAAGATTTGGAAGTAACAGTCCAGCCCGCTGTCGCGTGGGCCGAAATGAGTGATCAATTCTTCACGAGCTTGCCGCCGGATGCTCCGGATGTAATCATCCAGGGTGAATTCATCGGGGTTTTCATTGAACACGTTGTCGCAGCGTCTCCGGTAGAACTCCTCTGTGTGCTTGAGCGGGAGAAGCCGCTTCATGACGGCCCGGCGCTCCTCAAAAGAATGGGTCGCAGGAGCTTTTTGGGGAAGCTCCTTGTCCAGGTAGGCCTGCATCAGGTCTGCCAGGAAGTCATCCTCGTAGAGCAGCGGCTCACCATCATCCCCCACAGGGAATCCGTACTGCCGTTCTTCCTCGGCACTGCCCTGCGCGCGGTACATGATGGTGATAGCCAAGACCGTTTTCCAGCCCTGCTCGGGGGTCTGCATACCGAACAGCCATGCGAAGTTGCGCTCCATCGTGGGGAACATATCCTCGGAAGCGGAGAAGTAACGGGATTTATTGTTGATGGTGATCATAGGATTTTCCTCCTTGGTTTTTGTTTGTTTGTCCTTACATCTACCCTATAGGGACGGTGTGCGGGAAAGTTAAAGAGTTCCAAAAAAATTCAGGAAAAATCCCGGACCTCCTTTTCTGCTTTAATCCATCAGGAACGCATCGGGGTTTTCCAACTCATCGAGGTAGGGACAACTGTAGACATCGTGCCCGTCCTCACCGCAGAACACACAGTCACCGGTGAACGGGGTGTTTCCGGGCAGGCTGGGGTCTGTGTCCTCCGGGCAGGTGTCATACCCGAAGATCACACACCGGGGTCCCTT
>SKEA01000537.1_pt1 | contig 34925 bp, 30 predicted proteins | sample 4826601 | NCBI WGS metagenome assembly SKEA01 (sample SAMN11008821, study PRJNA524170) | human gut metagenome | biome: Human fecal sample; material: Feces; isolation source: fecal sample from pouch patient p13, p53 | host: Homo sapiens | place: Israel: Tel-Aviv | collected 2016-07-06 | reverse complement strand
TTAAAAATAATGTAAGAATATTTGTGATTAATTATTTTTACATTATTTTCTATTTAATATAAAATATGTATATACAATACTTTTTATATTTCTTCTATTTTTTTATAGTAAGAGATAAATTTAATAAAAATTTGATGAATAGGAGGGTAATTTAACCGTATGAGTTGCTGGACTGTTTTAAAGATAAAACCAACTAGAAATATTGATAAAATTAATGAGGCTTATGTTGAATTAAGTAATTCTATAGCCGAAAATAATAAAGATGCTGAGGAGTTAGAATTAGCATATAATAAAGCTATTTCTTTAGCCACTGCATCTATTGGAGATCTAAATATGACTTTATTGCATAATTCTAATTTCGATATTTTATCAGCTTTAATAAACTCGTCAATAGATAATACAGCTATAGATTCAATAGATAAATTTATTGACAAGGTAAGTGAAATATATAATAATCCTAATCTTAGATTTTCTAAGGATTCATGGATTAATTTATTAACACTACCTATTTTAAATAACCCTTCTATTAGCGAAAAATTAGAAGTTGAACTTATTGAGTATATATATATACATAAATATCTTCCTTTAAGTATTTATACCTTATTAAATTCTAGATTTAATTGGACAAATAGAATCAGTGAATTAAAAGCTAATATTTCAAATGAAATTGTTGATTTTATAATAAATGAGATAAATACTCCATTACCTTTAACTTATAACTATTTATCTACTATTGATAAAGATCAATTAGATGAATATCTCGCTCTTAGAGAAAAAGCTTATTTATCCCTTAATTCTAATGAAGAAGATACTGATAAAAGCTGTTTATTCGATGCCTATTCTATATATACAAAAGATTTAGACCTATTAAAACTATTAGGTAGTTATTATATTGCTAAAAATGATAATCTTATGGCTTTAAATTACTTTAGAGAAGCAATTAGTATAAATCCTAATGACATGTTTTGTCTTTCAAACTTTGGACATTTGCTAGCAAAAAGCAACCAATTTTCAAATGCGATATACTACCTTGAAAAGTATATAAAAAAATTGAAAAATACAATTGATTTAGAGCGTATTATTGATTTGGCTCACTGTTATCATCATTCATATGATCTACAAAAAGCTAAAGATTTATATACATTAATAATTAAATTAAGACCTTGGGATATTTCAATAAGAGCTGAACTAGATACTATTAAGAATAAACTTTCTAATAATTCAGTATCTTTACCATTAACAATTCCAATTTATAAAAAGTATCTTAATCAATATATTGAACCATTTATGGATAAACTAAAAGAAATCTATAATGATTTTTCACTTAGAATAGCCGAAGAAAGCTGGGAAGAATTATTTTCTCTACCCATAGCTTCAAATGAAATGTTATTTTATTTAGTAGAACAAAATATTATAGAATTTATAACTAATAATAAAAATATTCCTAAAAATATTTTTACATTCTTAAATAATAAATTTAATTGGCTATCTAGACATGATGAACTAATAGAAATTTATCCTACTTTAAAAATTGATTATTTATTTGATAGATTATCTTTTGGTGAAACATTAAGCTATGATTCTCTAAAAGATATTGATTCTAATATATTAGAAGAGTATATAGACCTTCGTTCTATGGCTTATGATTTAGTTTATAGTGGATCAAAGGATGCAGAGTATTACTTAAATCAAGCCTTAAGCTTATATAATAAAGATTTTGAACTATATAAATTATTTGGTCAATATTATTCAGATAATAAATCTTATGATATTGCAATTACAAACTTTAAGCTAGTTCTTTCTTTTAAAGAAGATGATTATTACTCTATTTGCAGTTTAGCTTTATTACTAACTAAGATAGAAAATTATGAAGAAGCTCTTTATTATTTAAATAAAAGTGTTAACACTATTGCAGGTAGTATGCTACTTGATAATGAAGATTTTTTAACTAAATATGCAATTAGTTTTTATTACACAAATGATTTAGTTAATGCAAAAAAATACTTTAAAAAACTAGCTAAACTTAATTCAAATCTTAGATTTGTAAATCATTATTTAAAGAATATAAATGATAGATTATCAGGTAAGAAAAAATCACCTATACCTGTAGATATTATTACAAACCCTACTTATTATAAATCTAAAACAAAGACTAAATTAATAGATATTGTTTCAAAATTTAAAGAAACTATAGGAATATAATATATATTAATTATCATATAAAAATAAGGTAAATTTATAAAAAACAATTTTTATATCTATAATAAATAGAAAAATCCTATAGAGTAAACTTTTTTATCATATTTACTCTATAGGATACATTTTATTTTAAATATTCTCTTTTTATTTATTGCTTCTTCTTTTATAACTCATTACACATTCTTTACAAATACAAGCTTTTCCTCGTAAATTTTCTGGTATTTGATCTCTTAACTCTTTAGGAACTTCAATTTTCTCACACCAGCAACTTCCATGTGATAATCCTTTTTCATAGGCACAGTTATTAGGCTTTCCACAAATAGGGCAAATGCTTTTATTAACTTCCATTACACCTATCTCCTTTCTAACTTATTTTATTTTGAATCAAATATAACATATTAGACTTCAATAGTAAAAAAATATTTTTCTATTAAATATATATTAAGTATTTTTCTTAATATATATTTTTAAAGCTTTTATTAAAAGTATTAATGTATATATACCTAATACTGAAATAGTTAAAATTAATGTAATATTAATCCAAACAATTATAGCTGTAAATAATATATTATTCCCCCTATCCCCTTGATCTTTGCTCCTCATCCATTTATTTTCCACTCATTATCTTCACTAATTAATTCAAATGATTTTGCTAAAACTGCCTTTCCAGGTTGACAATCTCCTGCTGGTATAAAATTTTCATAGCATATAACTTCTACTTCAGCATCTGAACTAAACTAAATTAAGATTAGCATATATTTTTTCAATTAATGGCGATTTATATTCAATATATTTATCTATATCATTTGGAAATAACCTTGCTGCCTCTTCTTTCACTCTACTATATTCTTTCGCTATTTTGGGATGATGTCTTAGATATTCTCTAAATCTTATATGTCGTTCTAACTCCCGTGAATTTTCAGTACAAACATAAAGATGATGTGTAAGAAGGTGTTCTTTTCCGGTATAAGAAAATGCTTCTCTACCCTCGATACCGAGATTACCCTCATATTGATATCCTATTGTATCCAATTTATTTATTACATCTTTTAAAAAAGAATAATCTTTAATTACTACATCGATATCAATAATCGGTTTAGCTGATAATCCTTCAACAGATGTGCTTCCAACATGTTCTATCCTTAATGCCAAATTTCCTAGAATAATATCAAGTTCATTTTTAATATCAATGAAATTTTGTGACCATTCATAATTATATGGTACGACAATTACATGTTTAGTTCTCATAAATCCCTCCATAAATCACCACTTAGATAATGTATATTTTTAAAGTTCCTTTTCAAAAATATATCTTTGTGTTTTCATTCCTAATTCCTCATAAAAAATTAGAGCCTTTTCATTAAATGACCATACCATTAAATCAAGCCTTTCTGCACCTTTTTTCTTTGCCATATTCGATACAAAAGAAAAAAGTTCCTTCCCAACGCCTTGCCCTCTAAATCTTTCATCTACGCACAAATCATCCATATAGGCAATTTTCTTCTTCACCATACCACTTTTATTTCTTATAGTTACAATAGCTACTCCTAAAATCTCACCATCATCTTCAGCTAATACTGAAATAATATCATTATTTTCTACAATCTTTTTGAACTCATCTATAGAATATGGATGTTCTATTTTTACATATAAATCTGGTCTATTCTCAACATGTAAACTGTGTACTTGTTGCATTAATTTATCTACATAATTATAATCACTTATTTTCATATCTCGTATTCTCATAATATCACTCCAAATTAAAATCTTCCTCTCGTAGTTTTAAAATTCCCCTATGAATTTATGCAACAAATTGGAATTTGTAGAGTAATTATAAGTGTTAAAATTATAATCACCCCTTTAATACCTTACAATTTTATATTTTTAATATATAGCGATAATACATCAGCTAGCTGCTCTATTTTTTTATAATCTATCAATTCTGGAGTATCTTTTTCATTTAAAATAAACTCTGAGATACCCTGTTGACATATATGAATATTTGCATAACCATTTTCCTCAAATGAAAAGTAATCACTTACTCCCATATTTTGCTCAAAGGCCATTTTAGCTTTTTCAGTAGGATAATCATCAACAAAATCTATATCATTATTATTGAAAATCTCCTTAATACCTGAATATAATATTTGTGACTCACTAATTTTACTTAAATTTTTCAAGCCTAAAGGGTTAGAATTATATAAATCTTTCATTCCAATACAATCAATATTTATATTAAAAACACTTTGATATTGTAGTTGTTCAAGCTTAGTAACAAAATCTCTACTACCTGAAAAAAGAGCCATTTCTCCATTAGTCATTAGGAAAATAACATCATAATTAAGAGCTTCTTTTTTCGATGTATCTTTTAATAATTTAGCTATTTCAAGAACAGTAGAAACACCTGATGCATTATCAACAGCTCCATTAAACCAAGCATCAAAGTGAGCTGTTAAAATAATAGCAGTACTATTATCCTTTCCACTAATCTTACCAACAACATTACTAAGATTTATATCATCATATAAAAAATTATCTAAATACGATTTACCAAAAACAAATTCTAAATCTAATTCTTTATATAACTCATCAATATATTCAGCTGCCTTTTGATTTCCTTCTTTATTATATTCTCTATCTTCGATTTCTTCTGAACATAAATATTCAACTACTTCTCCAACTGTAAACTTTTCCTCCAGACTTTCTTCTTTAATAGTCTTATCTCTTACACCATTATTTTCACTTTTTTCTATATTGTTATCATTACAACTACATAATAAAAATACACTTATCAGTATCAATAGAAAATTTATTTTTTTTATTTTAATCATCTCCCACTATTAATGACATATTACAAATGAATATATATGTTAAATTCTATTTATAAATATTAGTTGTTATTCATTTCTCATATATAATCTCAACTATAAATTTGAAGTTTACTACTCTAAATTGTCATTTTCATATCGTTCATCCCCCCACCAATTTGAAATTAACTCTTCCAGTTTTATGATTTCACGACTATCATAATCGACCATAATTTCAATTTTTTTATTTTTCTCTGAAAGCTGCATTAAGAACTCTTGACATGCACCACATGGCATACCACTTCCTCCACCATAAGGTGCTTTATCTCTAAAGGCAATTAACCTCTTTATTATAGTTTGTCCACTATTCATATACATATTTAATGCAGCAACTCTTTCTGCACATAAATTCATCACTCCGCCACAACTTTCTATACAGAACCCTGTATAAATATCTCCATTCTCTGCTTCTAAGGCACAAACAACATGATGTGCATAAATAAATGGAGAAACATCCTTAGGATAATATTCTTCCTTTGCTTTTAAATATAACTGTTCCCAAATATCCATAACATTCTCCCTTTTAAATTCAAAATTTATAGATTAAAAAATTTAAATTTTAGATATATTCTTAGATAGCTAATTCTTTAAATTTATATCATCTTTTAATAATATAGGTATAAAAGTAGCAATAATTATCATAGCAATACCATTTAAATAAAAAGGAGATGTTTTAGATGTAGTTTCATATAAAAATCCCCCCAGCAAAGGACCAATCATTACCCCCAAATCACAAACTAAAGTATATATACCAAAGATTTCTCCATTATCCTTTGCTGTATTTAGTTGGGTATATAACCCACTTTCAGCTAAGTTATATAATATTCCCCCAATATACGATATAGTCCATATAACTGAAAACGTAGATACAGATTTTAAACTTGGAAGGATAATAACTGTAATTCCTCCAATAAACATACCTATTAACATAGATTTATTTTTACCTAATTTATCAGATATTTCACCTATCTTTACTGATAATAAACTACCTACTATCATTGCTGGGAAAAATGCTAATGCAAGACCACTAATATCAGTTGTAATTTTATCTTGTAGATAAATCATTAAAATTGGTGATACCATAGATGATGATAAAGACGAAATAAAAACTATAAATAAAAGCTTAATTGTATTGATAGAATAATTTTTTATATTAAGCTTATTGTTGATAGGCACTTTTCTACTTTCTTTAAATGTAGTTATTACTTTAAATAATGCAAATAAAGCAGCTAAAGCAAAAATTATAAATAAGATTTTCCATCCTCGAAACAATGGAAATTTAGATAATATTAAAGATGATAATATACAACCATATATATTTCCTGTAGATGTAGCCGAATTGATTTTACCAAACCCTTTTGAAATATTATTTAAATTGTGAGTATCTGCTACAATTGCATATATACTTATCCCCATCAAAGCACTAGCCACCCCTTGAATAGCTCTTGCTATGTAAAGCAGTAAAGTTGTAGTTGCTATAGAGAATATTAAATATGAAATGGAATAAATGAGTATTGCCATTATTAAAACAGGCTTTCTTCCTACTTTATCAATTAACTTACCTATAAATGGTCTTATAATTATTAATGTGAATGTTAGAATTGAAAAAAGACCTGCTATTTCTAATGCATTCATATCTAATGATTTACTGTATATTGGAAGAAAAAAAGACATTACTCCAATAGGGAGTGAAACTAAAATTAATATTAATCTCATGCTAAAGTTATTTTTAGATGTACTTTCCATATATTACTCCTTTTAAATTACGATAATTTTTTATTAATTCTAATAAGTATTCTTTATCTTCTGCACAAATTCTAATGGTAAAATTTAATACTATCTACATAACATTTTTTCTATATATCTTATATAAATAAGACCTTATTGAAAATTCTAATGAATCAATACACTCTCTTATATTCCCTAATCCATATGATTTCACTAAGTTTATTAATGCTATTCCTGGCAAAAAGCTCATAAATGCATCAATTGAGTTATCATTTATTAAATAATTCCAAGTTGATAACGGCTTTCTAATACGATTATTTATTTCTAAAAACGTAACTTTAGAATTATTAAGTTTATTATAATCATCCTTAATAGCTAATTTTATTTCTTCATGAAGATTCTTAAACTCATCTATTATTGTTGTATTAAATTCACTTAAAGGATTCTTTCCTGCATATATATTAAACTGACTAGCATCTTTAATATTAGAAACCTTTATAAGATAATCAGCCCAATATTTATTAATGTAAAATAACATTAAATTCTTCTCAAATTCTTTTATTTTATCCTGTCCATATTTTTGTTTTAAAGTCTCATAAAGTTGATTATAATCACAATTCAAAATATTATATTCAAATTTACTCTCTATTATTTTCATACGGATATCATATATATATAATCTCTGTTGTTCTAATATAATTGAATATTCATATATACCTTTTCTAAAATCCGAAAGCTTGCCTTGAATAACTTTCTGTGCTTTATTTATCTTATAATTAAAAATAGGATTAGATAACGCTTCTTCTTGAAGTGTTGGATAATACTTTTTAGGTATCATTTCATTAATTCCATACTTAACTATAAGATCATCCTCTAAACTTATAAAAAAGCGTGTTATTCCAGGTTCTCCTTGTCTACCAGCTCTGCCCCTTAACTGCTTATCAATCCTTAAACTTTCATATAAATTAGTACCTATAACATATAATCCTCCTAAACTTATAATTTTTTCTTTTTCATTACCCTCTGGACCACCGAGTAAAATATCAACCCCGCGCCCAGCCATATTTGTAGAAACAGTTACTGATCCCAACATTCCTGCGTGTTCTATAATCTTAGCTTCTAACTCATCATTTACAGCATTCAATACTTGGCACTTAATTCCAACTTCTATTAATTTGTTAGCTAAATAAGTTGATTCTTTAATATTACTTGTACCTATAAGAATTGGTTGTCTAGTAGAGTTTACTCTTTGAATCTCTTTGACTAAAGCATTATATTTAGCTTCTTTATGTGTAAAAACTATATTATCTAAATCTTTTCTTATAAATTTTTTATTTGGTGGAACTGTTAGTAGCTCTAAATCATAATATTCAAAGAATTCATCTTCTGAATCCATAGCAGTACCTGTCATTCCAGCTAAGTTCTCATATAACTTAACAAAATGCTGCAAAGTTATTTGTGCTAAGATTTTACTTGTGCATTGAACTTCTAAATTTTCTTTAACCTCTAAAGCTGCCTGAATTCCATCAGCCCAATGTCTATTCTTTGCAATACGCCCTGTAAATTCATCAATCATTTCAATTCTGTTATTTTTTACGATATAATCTATATCCCTCTTAAGCATTGCTTCTGCATATAAAGTACTATTTAATAGTCTTAATAAATTAAAATTCTTATTAGCATAAAGATTTCCACAACTAAGTAACTTTTCAACTTTGCTAATCCCATTATCTGTTAGAAATATATTCATATCATATTCATCAGTAGTATAGTCAATTTCAGCTTCTAATTTAACTACAATATCTCTTATTTTTCTAACTTCTGAATCTTTTTCATTTGTGCTAGTAGCTATTACTAATGGAATCCTTGCTTCATCTATTAGGATTGAATCAGCTTCATCTACAATTGCACAATAAAAAGGTCGATGCACTAATTCCTCTACACTGTAAGCAATAGAATCTCTAAGATAGTCAAAACCAGCTTCTTTTGCAGTAACATAAGTAATATCACAATAATATGCTTTCTTTTTATCTTCTAAACTCATATTTTCTTGTACAAATCCAACATTGACTCCTAACATATCATATATCGGCTTCATCCAATTAGCATCCCTTTTTGCTAAATAATCATTAAATGTTAATATATGAACTCCCTTACCGTAGAGTGAATTTATATATGCTGGAAATACTGCTGTTAAGGTTTTTCCTTCACCTGTTTGCATCTCTATTAGCTTTTTATCATTAAGTGCTAAAGCAGCTAATAGTTGAACATCATATACTTCAAACCCCAAAGTTCTTTTTATTGATTCTTTAACTAAGGCAAAGCCTTCTATTACAATTTTATTAATCTTTGTTCCTGCTGTAATTAGTTCTTTTAAATTATTTGATTTATTTAATAATTCTTCATTATTCAACATTGTAAAATCTATCTTTTTAATTTTATCAACCATATTTCTATAATTATTTAATATCTTTTCCCTATTTACCATAAATATATCACCTAAATTTACTATTTTTTATTTACTAATATCTAATATCCTTATTTTAAATTATTAAATATATTTCAAAAATATTGAATAGTATAACTATTTTATCATCTCTCACTACTGTAAGATTCTTCGTTTTTACTTGTAGTATTTACAATATTTTTATATGCTATTTTAATAAATATAAAATATATAAAAGTAACAACTCCAATTCCTAAACTAAATCCTGGTATATAATCATAATAACCAACAATACAAAATAAGACAGTTAGTATAGCTAATGCTCCAACCCCTGTTCTCTGTATAATTTTATTATTGTTAATAATACATCCGCCTATAATTGTCAATAATATTGCAATTAAAATTGGTATCTCTAAATTACCCCATCCTTCTTTAGGAAGTGTAGCTAACAACAATAATTCTATCCCCAACGGAATAAATGCTAATATTTTTACTGCTAATTTCATAAGTTATCTCCTATTTATTATCCATTTAATTTTTTACTATAACAATTATCTCATAAATTATATATTTCATTGTACCATAATTTTCAAATTGTTATAATTATTTGTATATCTCCGCATAATTAAGTTTAATTTGACCATTAAGTTCTTTTATATATTTACAAATCAAATATTGTATCGCTACAAATTATCTAAAATTGATTTTCCAAAATTCTTCTTTTATAATTAGTATTTAAAGGATGTGAAAAGAATGATTGGATTTAATCAAAAAAAAATAGCTCTTATAAATGATATAACTGGTTTTGGTAGATGTTCCATAGCCGTTTCATTACCTATTATTTCAGCACTTAAAGTTCAATGTTGTTTTATACCAACAGCTATACTTTCAAATCATACTGGATTTAATAACTTCTTTTTTGAAGATTATACTCCTAAAATGAAAGAGTATATAAATAATTGGGAAGTCCTTGGATTAAACTTTGATGGAATATGTACAGGTTTTTTAGGCTCTAAAGAACAAATTAAAATAGTAATAGAATTTTTAGAAAAATTTAAAACTGAAAATAACATAGTTTTAATAGATCCAGTCATGGGAGACTATGGCAAGCTTTATTCTACTTATACAGATGAAATGTGTAAAGAAATGCAAAATTTAATTAAATATGCTGATGTATTAACACCTAATCTTACTGAAGTTTGTAGATTATTAGATTTATCTTACCCTTCTGATACTCCTACACATGAAGAATTATATTTATTATGTGAAAGATTATCTCTTCAAGGTCCAAGTAAAATAGTAATTACCGGCTTACAAAGACAAGGTGCAATAGAAAACTTTATTTTTGAAAGAAATAGACCCTATAAAGTTATACAAGTTGAAAAAATAGGGGAAGACCGTTCTGGAACTGGTGATGTTTTCTCTTCCATTGTATCTGCTAGTCTTGTTAAGGGCGAAGACTTTGCAGATTCAGTAAGAAAAGCTACGGATTTCATTAGTAAATCATTAAAGTTTACTACTAATTTAAACTTACCTGGTAGCTATGGTGTTTGTTTTGAGGAATTCTTAACCGAATTAAAATAATATAAAAGGATGGGGTAATATGGTTATTTTATATACTAGTCATAATGGGAATTTTATAAACTTAAAAAATATAACAATTGAAGAAATGAACTCTAAGGGTATAAAAAGAAATATATATGTAAATTTGACTAATCGTTGTCCATGTGCATGTACATTTTGCTTGAGACAAACTAAAAAAATGCTTGAATCTAATAGCCTATGGTTAGAAAAAGAACCAACAGTAAATGAAGTAATTAATGAGTTTGAATCTATTGACATTAATCTTTATGATGAAATTATATTCTGTGGATTTGGAGAACCAACTGAAAGATTAGATGCAATAATTGAAGTTTCTAGATATATAAAAGAAAGAAATTCAAAAATTCCAATTAGAATTAATACTAATGGTTTAGGAGATTTAATTAATAAAAAAGACATAGCACCTTTACTAAATGGTTTAATTGATACCATTTCTATAAGCCTTAATGCACCAACAGCTGAAGAATTTTATAAAATAACTAAAAATAAGTTTGGAATTGAATCTTATGATGCCATGAAGAAGTTTGCTGTATCATGTAAATCTTATATTCCTAATGTTGTATTCACAGTTGTAGATTGTATTGGTAAAGATGCTATTGAAGCAAGTCAAAAAATATGTGATGATTTAGGAATAACACTAAGAGTTAGACCTTTTGAATAAAATATAAATAAAAGCTATATCTAAATTTAAAATTTTATTTTAGATATAGCTTTTTAATTTACTCTTTTGATATATTTTCTTGATACTTTCTTAATTGTTCATTTATTTTACTATCAGACTTTTTATTAGATAAATCTATAAAGAAGTAAATAAATAAATATATTAATGTAAAAGCAACAATAAAAATAACTACATAAAATTCATTATTCCAATCTCCCCATTTAAAGAAAACTGCCCAACTTATTATAATACTAATTAGTATTATATATTGTATCCATATAAAGCTATTACTAGCTAATATCTTTATTTTATTACTTAAATAATCTAATATAGTTAATGCTATACTAAATAATATTGCTAATCCAACACATTGAAAAAAGGCTGGATAAAACAACTGATTAATTTGAGTAAATGAATTAAATATACCATATGTTATTGTTGTAACAGTAAACATAATACATAATTTATTAAAAAATAATATTATATTCTTCATTATTTACCAACCCCCAACTTTTCTTTAAATAAAACTACATTACTTCTTGATATAATTACACTTTCATTATTATCAAGATTAGCCTGCATCTTTCCATTAAATAAAGACTTTATGCTAACAATCTTTGATATATTTATTATCATTGATTTAGATGCTCTAAAAAAATATTTGGTTGGAAGTATTGTCTCTAAGACATATAGCTTATAGCTTAATTCATAAACCTTATTTTTAGTATAAGCAAAAACTTTATTATCTATTGTCTCAATATAATATATATCCATAGGATTTAATATATAAGATTGCTTATCTAAACTTCCCCATAGTCTATTATCAATAAGCTTATATTCATTTATAAAATCTAATATTTCCTTAGATATAGATTGACATTTAATTGTGATTTCAGTATCTCCAAATCCTTCTATCTCTTCTATATTAATTTTCAATCTAAAACCTCATTTCAATTTATAAAAATACTAAAATTTATTTCTATTCACCTAGTTTAATTTTAGGGTAATAATAAGATATTATTAATCCAACTATAGATAATATTTGATCCAAATTATTCCATGGTGCTGAAATTATTAAACTTATAATTAATTGAATAGCAAATATAACCGCCCATAATAAAGTAATAACTATATTTATATCAGTAAATAATTTTGTTCTTGTCATACTATCTTTGTATGATTGTTTAGAATAATCTGATGTTATTGGCTTTTTTATTATTGCTGAAATAAAAAATGCTCCTATTAATATTATCTTAAGAATGTAACTACTGATTGCTTCAAATACTATTGGTGCGAATTTATATAATATTCCATAAAGAGCAAAAGATATAAAGGTTAATCCTTCTAACATAGTAATTTCTTTAAATTGTTTCGGCTTTATAAATACTATAATCAGAGCTGTATATAAAATTGAAAATAATGAAATTCCTATACCATCATTATAAAATCCACTTATAACTCCACTTACTATCCATGGTATTAACATTAGCACTAGCCAAAATATCGTATTAAGTTTTCTTTTCTTTACTATTGGTTCATTCCTTAAAGAACTAGCATTAAAATATTTAGGTATATTCATAAATATATCAGCATCACCTAATACACTTAATTTTCCATCAAACATAGCTCCTCTTCCATCTAATCCATTAAAGGCTATGTTGTACCAAACTTTATATGATGTTTTTACTATTACATCTGATTTCTTATCTATTTTTTTATTTAATAATTTAGCTTTCCTATTTTTTATTTCAATATAATAAATATCTTTATCATCAAAAATAAACTCTAATAAATAATTCTCATGTTTTGATAAAGTAGCATTATCAAAATTTGCTGTCATTCCAATCATAAATTGCTTCAATGGAATATCAGGCTCAATAAAATCATTATTTCTAACTTTTATGTTGTTTTTTATTTTACTATCTTCTTTTAATATTCTTTCAGCAGTTAAAATTCCACCAGTAATAGCACCTTCAAATCCTCCTCCCGGATTAGTCCAAGCTCCAGATAAAAATACATTTCCAAAGTCTGACTTATTCGAAAGTCTATTGAATCCACCTTGCCTTATATTTTGCTCCCATCCATATACAGCACCTTGAGTATTATTTGTATAACGTTTCATTGTATGTGGTGTGCCAAGCTCTAAAACCTTTATATGTCCCTTAACCTTTGGAAAGTTTTTATATACACTTTCTAATATTTCATTAGTAACTTGTTCTTTTTTTCTTTTATACTCTTCACTTTTATATTGTGGCCAATTTTTAATATAATCTCCAAAAGTTACTACAAATACTCCTAAACCTTTATTTAAATCTGGATCTAAAACATCATAACTAGTTAATCCTAAAATATTATCTGAATAATTTCCCTTTAATATATTTTTATAGGCATCTTCATGATTAACTCCATTGATAATAAAGTAATCTGCTTTTGTTATTCCAAGCTCTGTTGTTTTACAATCTAATCCTATATATAATTGTGATAAACTAATACCAACATCATTATTATCCAACTTTTTCTTATACTCAATAACATTTTCGTTATTATTATCCATTAAATTTATTAAGTGATTAGGATCACATGCAAATATAAACTTATCAGCCTTATACTTATTTCCTCTTCTTGTATGTACCTCAGTTACATTGTTCCCTTCAATATTAATTTTTACAATCTCATTAGATAAATATACCTCACCACCATTTTTCTTAATCTCTTCAACAAAAGTGTCTGAAAGTTTCCCTCCTCCACCTTTTACATAGAATGTCCCCCCTATATGATAAGATATCCAAGCTAACATATAAAATAATGCATTTAATTTTTTGGGTGGTAATCCATAATATAACCATAAGAAACTAAACTCTTCAATAAACTCTTCATCATTTATAAAAGATTTTAAATAATCGTATAGAGTTATATCTTGCATTTTTTGATAAACAACAGGTGGTTTTCCTGAATACAGCTCTTCATTTAAATTATATATCTCTTCAAATAAGTTAAATATTTTTTCTTTATAACCACTATATCTATTTACTAAATGCTCACGATATTTTTCAAATGTATCTGGAACATCAATTTCATAACCATTACTGTATATTGTTCCTGTTTCCTTTTTCCTTAAAAACTCTACTTTATCAATCATATTAATATCCTTCATATGATTATAAAAAACATTTCCAGGTAATAATCCACCTATCCCATGTAAAGATACATCAAATACATATAAGTTTCCTTCCTTATCTTTTCTCTTAAAATTAGTTGCATATCCACCGGCCATAAAGTGCTTTTCAAATACCGCTACTTTTTTACCGTTTTGTGATAATTTTAAAGCTGAAGATAAACCTGCAAGTCCTCCCCCTATGATAATTACATCATATTTCATTGAATCATCCTCCTTGAATATTGCTATGTACTATATTTACAACAAAATAAAATCATAAACAATATCTAAGAATGTATCTTGCATTTTATCAATTGTAAGTTGCATTTTTTTATTAGTAAAAAACAAAGTATACTTTATATTAAATAAGAAATATAAATTCTCTTGTTATTTAATATAACCTCTGCATCAACTTCATAAACTTCTTTTATAAGTTTTTGTGTTAATACTTCTTTTGGATTGCCATACTTAATAATTTCTCCGTCCTTCAAAACATATATTTTATCACAATACATGGCTGCAATATTCAAATCATGAATAGCTGCAATAACCTCAATACCTAAACCTTTAACTATTCTCATAAGTTGTAATTGATATTTAATATCCAAATGATTTGTTGGCTCATCTAATATTAAACATTTGGGCTGTTGCGCTAAAGCTCTTGCAAGTATTACCCTTTGTTGTTCACCACCTGATAAACTTTGAAAAGATCTATCCTTAAGTTCAAACATATCAACTTTTTTTAAAGCATCATTTACAATATCATAATCCTCTTTGTTGTCTCTTTCCATAAACTTTTTATGAGGAGATCTTCCCATTAAAACAATATCTTTAACAGTAAAATCAAAATTATAATTATTATGCTGAGATAATACAGCTAACCTCTTTGAACTTTCTTTTACTGACATATCTTTTATATCTACATTATCTAACAGTATTGCTCCATCATTGGGCTTTAATACTCTATATATACATTTTAGTAAAGTTGATTTTCCACTTCCATTAGGTCCTATTATTCCTACAACTTCCTTATTATCTACCTCTATATTTATATCTTTTAATATATTATTTTTTTCTAAAGTAATATTTATATTTTCAACTTTTATATTCATTACTTATTACCACCAAACCCATAATTCTTTTTAATCATAAGCCATACAAATAACGGTGCTCCTATTATTGATATAACTATTCCAATAGGTATTTCTGTACCCTTTATCAAAATTCTAGAAATAACATCTGCCCATATTAAAATTATTGCTCCTAATAAAGCTGTTATTGGAATTATTTTTTTGTGATCTGTTCCAAAAATAATTCTAACTATATGAGGTATTATAAGCCCAACAAACCCTATCATTCCTGATACATAAACCAATAATCCTATCATAAGTGAGGTTATTAATAGATATATAATTCTAAATTTATGCAAATCTGTACCTAATGTAATTGATACCTCATCTCCTAATAACATTAAATTTAATGTCCTATATTGGGTAATAAAAAATATTGTTCCTAAAATTATAACTGGTAATATAATGACTATTTCATTCCATTTAGCTCCTGCTAAACTCCCCATTAACCAAAAAGTTATAGTTTTCAGCTTTTGTGAATCATCTGATATATATACTAAAAAACTTGAAAAAGAACTGCAAACAGAGCTTAATGCCATACCTGCCAAAAGTAGCTTTATAGAGTTACTTCTTCCCCCTATATTAGATATCATTAATACTAATATAGAAACTCCAAAAGCACCAATAAATCCCATTACACCAAGTGAATTACTTCCAAATACACTTCCTATACCTAATACTACTGCAAGTGTTGCTCCTAAAGATGCACCTGATGAAACTCCCAATATATAAGGATCAGCCAGTGGGTTTTTAACTATTGCTTGCATTACTATTCCTACTACTGATAATCCTGCTCCAACTGCTATAGCTAATACTATTCTCGGCATTCTTATTAACCAAACTACATCTGCTACAGCTCCTGTTCCTATAGTTGAATCCCCAATATTAAATAATTTATATAATATTACCTCATAAACTTCCTTTATACTAATATCCACAGACCCCATGGTAACAGCAAAACCTATAGATAAAAAAAGTATAATTAATAGTATGACAGAAGTTCCTATATAAATAGGAACTTCTTTTAAAACTTTATTCTTCATTTCCATATAATCCATTTGCAAAAGTGTTTATACCATCTATAGTTCTTATCCCACTAGAATACATATCTCCTAATGGTATAGCATAAACTCTTTTGCTTTTAACTGCTGAAAGGCTTGCAAAGGCTGGATTTTCTAATATCTTATTTACCTCTTCAACTGGAACACTTTCATCTCCTCTATCCATATAAGAAATAAAAATGCAATCTGGATTTAGCTTAATTAAATCTTCTGCTCCTATATTTCCACCTTCAGGATTTAAAACCTCTGCTCCTAATTTTGTTACCATATCTCCAGCTAAAGTTTTAGAACCATATGTATATATTTCATCATCAAAAAATTCTACTACCATAGCACTTTGTTTTTCTTCATTACTTACTTTTGAAGAAACTTCATTAACAGTTGATGTAATTTCATCCACTATAGCCTGAGCCTTATCTTCTACATTAAAAATCTTACCTAAATTTAATATATCATTTATTTCATTTTCTATTGTTCTTTCTTGTGCTACTCCACTATTTAATGAGATATAAGTATTTACGCCACTTTCATTCCAATAGTCAATATCACCTAATCTTTTATCATCAAATAAAGAATACCATCCTAATATGAAATCAGGTTTCTCCATTATTATTGCTTCTTTTGATGGAGTAAACTCCTCTAAATAATTTACCTTACTAAAAGCTTCTTTGTATTCATTTTTCACATCATGATCAAGACCTGCAGCTGCAACTATTCTATCCTCTAGTCCTAATGCTAGCATAGTTTCAATTGAATTTTGATAAATAGCTACCACCTTTTCTGGTGCCTTATCAAAAGTTATTTCAACAGCTTCCTTTGCATAATTATAAGTTGTTATAGTTACTGGATAATGTGAGTCATTATTTTCTTGTGCTTGTACATTAGAATCCTCATTTACTGATTCCTTATTGCTTGTACCACAAGAAACAAGACCTAAGATAAGCATTGCGCTTAATAGAATTGTTGTTACGTTTTTGAATTTTTTCATCTTTGTTCTCCCTTTATCATTTTATATTTGTTCATTTTAATATAAAGATATAAGGATACTCTTAGTTATAACACTGATATTTAATTTTTTATTAATATCACTCTTTTACCGAAGAGTATCGATATTATAATATTGGCAAGTCTCCTGACTTATAGATCATCACGGTATTTCTCCTTCTCAAGCATATATGCTCAATGGATTGCTTTGAAATAACATTCCCTAAATACAGTAGCGGCACTGTGTAGGACTTTCACCTAACTTCCTTTTTAATAAAAATAGATATTACTATATATCTATTTTTAACCAATATTATTTTATTATCGTTATATTTAACAACTAACTAAGTATATCTAAATATATTAAATTTGTCTATATTTATATGTAAAATTATTCTATTTTGAAAAACTATATACTGATTCTACAAAATAAAGTTTTTATTTAGACAAAAATTCACCATATTTTTATGGTGAATTTCTAATAATTTATACATTTATTAACTAAACTAATGCATATTTTCAAATATTTTATAAAAATTAAGTATTCCATATCCTAATTCTGGATTAGGATATACATCCTTCCCCCTCTTTACACCCCCCCTAGTTAAAAAAGTCTTTATACTTTGTGAATACATATATGGATAATTTCCCTCAACTATTCCCCATTGAAATAATAAAATACAAGCTCCAGCTCCAACAGCAGCTGATAAGCTAGTTCCATTTATTATTTGAGTAGAATTATTTAATCCTACTGTCATTGTGTTAACTCCACCTGCTGCAAAATCTATTTTCTTTATATACTCTTGCCTAAATGATAGCCCTGAATAAGTTAATAAATTATTATTATTTTGATTATATGCGGCAACTGTAACAACAAAAGTAGAATCTCCTGGAATTGTTATTGTTCCATAAGGATCACTTGGTGAAAATCTAGTATTTGCTAATGATAAGCCATATTGCCATATCCATGCATTATATCTTGCCATTTCTCCACTTCTTAACCTTAATTTTATCTGCCATATGCCTGATACTACATTTGCAAAATATATAGATATTAATTCATCACCCGCATATTCTTCTGGTAAAAAATAAGAAATTCTTGTCTGAGTTTTTTCAAAAATAAATTTATTATCACGTTGAACATTAGTAGCTGCTTGAATAAAGCCAGTTTCTTCACCTGAAGGTGAAACTAAATTTATATCTACAATACTAGGTAAATCTATCCATATTTCCATTCCCATATATCTTTGATTTTCCTCAATAAATAAATTTATAGTCTCAACCTCATTGCTATTTCTTATAATACCTGATACGTGCTCATCTCTATTTCCTTCATTTCCAGCACCTGTTACAACTACAATTCCAACATTACTTGATATACTTTCTATATATCCATCAAATAAATTATTCCCCTTATGATCTCCATTATTACTACCTAAAGGTAGCAATACTACTACAGGCATTTTTTTATTTAATAAAATTTTTTTTAGATATTCTATAGCTGGAAAAATTGATGGTAATCCAAAAATTGGGGTAGTTGTACTTAATAATTTCTTAGTCCGATTAGACTCACTTAATTTAATTATTACAAAATTACATTTCGGTGCTATTCCTCTTATGTCTTTATTTTTTCCAGCTGCTCCAACAATTCCTGCCATTCCCGTTCCATGACCATTCAAATCTTTGCTTGGTACTATATCATAAGGATTTCCTCCTGATTCATAAGCTTCTATAGCCCTATTTATTTCTTCATTTGTATAAATAGAACCAAAAGGTACACCTTTTGACTCACTTTCATTTGATTCGATAGTTTGATCCCAAACACTAATTATTCTACTTTTTCCACTTTCATCCCTAAATTCATCATTTAGATAATCTATTCCAGTATCAATAATTCCTACAATAACACCTTCTCCTGTCAAATTTAAAGCAGTATTAATTCCAACTGTACTAACCTGAGCTGCATCAATTGCAGATATCTCCTGAAGTGTATATAACTGAGTTGGAATTATATAAATTATTTTAAAATCACCAATATCAAGATTTCTTTCGAGTATTTCTCTTATATTATATATATCGTTATTACTTATTATCTCATGTGCTAATTCAGTAATAGCTACCTTTAAAGATATTATTGCATAATTATCATTTACTTTTGTAATATATAATCCTTTATTATTTTTAGGTATCTTAGGAATATTACCTGAATATTGCACCATAATATGATTATAATCAGGACTATTAAAAATATACTCTGTATTTGTATTACTATTCAATTCATTCACCTCCCATTAACGTATTAAATCCAATGGATATCTTATAAATAAATTATTTATATAGTACTCCATATATTTTTCTTCATATCTATAACCTCCACCAATTACATTAAATGATCCTAATAAATCTAATTTTCCATACCCTATATCCTTATTAGGATATTCATAGTTTTTATCTCTTCTAGCTCCATATATTAAAAAACTTCTTAACTTTACTGAATATACACCTTCATCTTTTAAATTATTAATTTGCCATTGTATTAACAGGCATATTGCACCTACTACAATTGCTGTAGCTGCAGAACTCCCACTTACAGGTACAATTTTATTATCATTTCCTGATGTAGTTAAAATATTAATTCCATCTGCTGCTAAATCTGGATTTATAGTCTGGTTAGAATCAAACCCTTTACCTGATGATGTAACTATTGCATCATTTATGCTATTATAATAAGCAACCGTTGTAACTCTTTTCGCTATAGAAGGTATCGTTAATGTAGTATCTGGATTTGAATTTAAAAACTTAGTCCCCTCTGGTAATAAAGTCTTATCAGGTAACCAAATATCAAATCTTCCATTAGTAATATACTCTCCTCTTAAATTTAACTTCCATACTCCACTCTTAATATCTGTAAACACAACTAAAAATACCTGATGTCCAGTAAAATTTTCTGGATTATAACTAGTTACTTTTAAATTTGTGTTTAATAAATAAAAATTTTTTTCATATGTTGAGTATATCTTTGGAGCAAAATATCCCATTTCTTCTCCTGATGGATCTATTATATTTAATGACATAATATCTGGTTTCTGAATCCATACATAAAAATCCAAATGTTTCATATTTTTAGATATTAGCAATTATACTGTCCCTATATCTCCATCGTTCTTTACATAATTTATTACATGACCTTCTGAACTTCCTGAATTACCAGTTCCTGCAACAAAAATAACTCCTTCTTCATTTGCAAAAGAAGTTATAAATCTAGCTGTAATATTGTATCCATCATGACTTCCATCATGACTACCTACTCCACAAAAAATTACTAGTGGTCTATTGATTTCTTTAGCTGTTTCTCTTAAAAACTCTATTGCCGATAATATTTCAGCATTACTATATACAGGTACTTGCTTCAGATTGTTTTCTCTTAATATTTTTTTATAATTAGGTGATTCCAATAACTTTACAACTAAAAAATCACAATCATGAGCAATCCCTTGCATTTGGCCATTATATCCCCTGGCTCCAATTATCCCCGCCATTTTAGTACCATGATCTACTTCATCTTTAGAATTAACTATACTATAGGGGTCTTTTCCTGATTTATATGCTTTTATTGCTTCATTAATTTCTTCGTTATAATATACAGTTCCAAACTTAAAATCAGTTGTGGTTTTTGCTTGTACACTTTGATCCCATATTCTTAAAATTCTTGATGTATCATCTTCTCTAATAAACTCTTGATTAAGATAATTTATTCCACTATCTATTATTCCTACTAATATACCTTTTCCTGTCAAATTTAAATATGGATTAATTTTAAGTTTATGTATATTATCAGCATTAGATGGATCTATTTCTTGCAATACATATATACTCCTGGCCTCAACAAAAATAATTGAAGGAACCTCTGATCTTAACTTATTTAAATTATTTACTTCAACTGCAACTACTGCTAATGTATCTGTTATAGTTGTTCCACATGCATAATCAACTTTATTTATTTGCTCTTGAAAATCTCCTCTGTATTCTACAACATAATGTTCATAATTCTCATCTAAATACTTATTACAAACTTTATCTCCCTCCACCGCTTTTCCTCTCAATTATATATTTATTAAATTTATATGATTATGCTATAATCTAAATGATATATTAGGAGGTGTTTTTTTATGAAAGTATATAATACATTCATTTTTAAACCTGCTTGCTCCATGCAAAGACTACATAAAAATCAGCTATGCTTTGTTTGGAGCCTAAGCAGTTATTAAATTAGCTGATCCTTTTAGGTTCTGTAACACATAGCTTTTAGTGTTCTTTGCTTTAAATTTTAAATTTTTAGAATTGAGGAGCAAGAAAATGAAATATATTAAAGCAATAGATGTGTTACCAAAAGAAATTCTTGAAATGATTCAAGAATATGTAGATGGAGAATATCTTTATATTCCAAGAAAATATGAAAATCACAAGTCCTGGGGTGAAAAAAGTGGTATAAAAAGTAGCCTTAAGATAAGGAATAATGAGATATATAAAAAATATCTTCAAGGAACTCCTATCTATGAATTAACTAGAGAATATTTCTTATCAGAAAAAAGTATAAGAAGAATCATAAGTATTGAAAAACGAATATGCTCATAATTAATACAGAAACATTTATTAGATTGAATATTCACTTTTAAGCATGTTATTGTTTTACTGTTAATATTTAATTAAATCTGATAGAAATGAGGTGTTATTATGACTTCTTTTATAAAAAAGCAACAATTTAACTATATAAAAAAGTGTTTATTTGATTTAAATAATGCTTTTAGAAATTGTGTAGATCGTAATATCGTTGAAACTACAAAAATTATTACACAGGAGAAAATATTAGCTTTCTTTGATAATTTATCAGAAGAAGAAAAAGAAATACTAAATATAAGTAAAATAACTGAACCTTTACATATTAATGTATACTTAAAAGATTTGGATCAATATGTGTATGGTATGCCTAATATAACAAGGAATGAGCTTACTAAAGTATTTAAAAAAGAAAAGAAACTTAAAATTCCTACCTTAAATATAGAATATTCAAAGCTTGTATATTTAGGATGGATTGATGAATCTACTAGAAAGCTACTTATCGCATATAATATGGAAGGTAAACTCTTAGGTATGGCTTGCAGACTTCCAAATTCTACTTCAAATAATACTAATATATGCACTATTTGTAATCATATCGGACCTGAAAGTGAAGTTGCATTTGTCTCGCCTATTTGTAAACCTAAGAATGAAGATGATTATAAATCCCTTGGTTTTCATATATGTTTAAATAGCGCTGAATGTAATGAAAGAATTACTTCTACTAAAAAACTTGAAAAACTTTTAAAAGATGTTAATAGAATAACCTAACTAGCAAGATTTATTTTAAATAATAGAGCTACTCACTTTAATTATCAGAGTAGCTCTATTATTATTTAAATTCTCTTAAACAATTCTAATGAAAATTTATCTACTTCTTATGATTTTTATATTACATAATATTAACTTCTTTAGTTATCTTAAACTTTTTAATATAAGGATTCTTATAAAATGCATATATAAGTTGTGCAGTCATGAAGCACCAAATAATTGGTTCACAAAGTATTACACCTAAATATCCTGTTTTCGGGATAATTAATATAACAAATAAAATCTTTCCAAAAAATTCAATAATACTAGATAAAAGTGGAGTTATTTTTTGTCCTAAGCCTTGTAATGAATATCTTAAATTAAGCAATATCCCTAATACTCCATAAAAAGGTGCATTTAATCTTAAATATCTTGCTCCATTATTAATTACTATATCCTCGCTAGACCCCGATAAGATTCTAACCATTATAGGTGCAGTAAAGAATAAAATAATAATTATTATAATTGCCCAACAATTAGATATTATATTAGAATAATATACTGATTTTCTTATTCTTTCTCCTTGATTTGCTCCTCTATTTTGAGAAACAAATGTTGAAGTAGCATTTGCTATAGCAACTGTAGGCATCATGCAAAAACTACTAAGCTTTCTTGCTGCAGTATGTCCCGCAATTGTCAAATATCCAAGTCCATTTATAGCACTTTGTAATATAACAGTTCCAGTAGATACAATCCCCATCATAAGCCCCATGGAAAGTCCTTGTCCTAATAATTCTTTATACAATTCATTCCCTACATTAAAATGCTTTTTCTTAGGAATAAGAATTTTACTCTTTTTACATATATATATGACACACAATATAACTGATATAACTTGAGATATAACTGTTGCAACTGCCGCTCCTTTAATACCCATATTAAACTCCGTAATAAATAATATATCTAACACTATATTTAATAAAGATGATATTATAAGAAATACTAATGGCATAAAGCTATTACCTATAGCTCTTAATATGCCTGCACATAAATTATATGCAAACATAACTCCTACAAATAATGTAATTGTTGAAATATAAGAATATGATTCTTCTATTATATTTTCAGGAGTATTTAATACTCTTAATAATGGCATTAAAGATAAATGTGATATAGCCATAATTATTATTGTAATACAACACCCTATAATAATTGAACCTGCAACTGATTTTCTTAGTAACTTTATATCATCTGCTCCGTAGCTTCTTGCTACTACCATACTAAGCCCATTTCCCACTCCAAGAGCAAAACCAACTAATAGTTCATATACTGCTGAACTCGCCCCTATTGCAGCTAGTGATTTATCTCCTAAAAAATGTCCTACTATCATTATGTCTACTGTATTATATAACTGTTGAAATAAATTTGAAATAAATAATGGTATTGCAAAAATTATTAGTGATTTTAAAATATTCCCTTTTAATAAATCTACATTTGTGTTTAACATCTCATATACCCCTATAGTATTTTTTTCCACTTATAAGTATACAACTTTAACCACACTACAAGTCAATAGCTTTTCTATCTTTTTATTAAACAATAAAAAAACAGATGAAAGTAAAGTAGTTTCTTTACTTTCATCTGTAACAATACTTCTATAGTATATATATCTAATCTATTTTTTCAATATAATTACAATTTACATAAATATGATTAAGAAAGGTAAGTAATCTTTCATAAAGTGGATTTACCTTATCTCCAAACTTTACTTCTAAGTACTCTCCTATTTCCTTAACAGTTTTAATTCCATCAATTTGTGTAAATACTTCACTACTAATCTCATCAAAGGTAATTTCCTTATATAAAGGAATTTTAAATCTTAACTTTCTAAAAAACTTTTGAATCTTATGATCCTGTTTTTCAAGTACTGTAACTATTCCATTATCATCAACTTTATAGTTAATGCTATCACAAATTCTAAATTTTAAATTTAGAATTTCTTCATTATCTTTCATTCTTTTTCACCTTTGACATCATAATTGGAATTGTAGTAGCTATAACTAAAACAATTAATAATAGTATTCCCATCATATTGCTAGCAGCAAACCCACTTGGAACTCTTGGTTTTATTAATCCTGTTACTTGTAATATAATTCCCACTAATCCTATGATAGAGCCTCCTGCAACAAGTCCTGATGAAAGACTTATTCCATTTGCAACTTTTACCTCTTTATCTTCTTCACTCTTACTCATTTTTTCAATAAATACACGTATTAATGCTCCAATTAAAATAATTGTAGTAGTTGATATAGGTAAGTAGAATCCTATTGCAATTGTCATTATTGGTAAATTTAATAAGAATAAAAATAATGCCATTACAACACCTACTATAATCATTGGCCAAGGTAAGTCACCTGACATTATACCTGACGTTAATGTAGACATTAAATTTGCTTGTGGTAATGCAAATGGTGCATCTGCTCCAGTAATTCTTAATTGACTAGAAAGTACTAATATTGTTCCTGTAGTAACGATAACACCAACTATACTTGCTATTGCAAAATAGTTTTGCATTTCTTTTTTACTTCCACCTATAACATAAGTTACTTTTTGTGATTGGCTATATCCACCAGCTACTGATATTGCTACAACCATAAATGCTGCAAATAAAAGTAATGATTTATTATCTGCTTGACCTTTCCATCCCATTATTACAAAAACTAATGTTAATATTACTAATGATGCAATTGTCATTCCTGAAACTGGAAGATTTGATGTTCCTATAGTTCCTGTTAAACGTCCTGCAACTATTACAAATAATAATGATAGTATTAGAGAAACAATTGCAGATACTATTGCCATTATAATACTTTGTGAAATAAAGAATCCTGCTATAAATGCTATTGCAACACCTGCTAAAAGTAGTATCATTTCACCTGAACTCTTTTCTCCATTACCATCTTTAGCTGATTTTGCTTTTAATGTTTCTTTTATAGAAACAACTATAGTTGGTATAAGTTTAAGAGCACCTATTATACCACCACAAAGCATCATACCTGCACCTATATACTTAACATAACTTCCTGTTATAGCATTCACATCCATTTGATTTATAAGAACTGTTGTATCATTCCATGCATTAGCATTGCTTTGTGCCATATCTGTAAAGTAACCTATTAATGGTGCAATACCAAAATTAGATAATATTGACCCAGCAAACATAGTTAATGAAACTTCTAATCCAACTATAAATCCTATTCCTAATAAAAGTGGATTTACTTCAATAGAAAATTTCCACTTATAAAACTTACTCCCAACATATGTAATAGTATTATTTATTATGTTTAAAAATGAACCTGTTAATACATTTATGATACCACTTATTCCAAAACCTATCCCCATGAACTTAATAGCATCTCCGCCACCTTCAGAGGCAACTAAAGTTTCTGAGATTGCCATTGATTCTGGATACATAAGCTTTCCATGCTCTTCAATTATTAAATAATTATAAACTAATGATAAAGCTCCTATCCCAAATAAAGCTCCACCTATACCTACACTTATTCCCTCTAAGAAAGTAAAATCACTTCCAATTAGAATAATAGCCGGTAAAACATATATCATACCGCTGGCGATTGACTCTCCTCCACTTGACATACCCTGTGTTATATTTTTGCCAAGTATTCCTTTGTCCTTAGCAAATATACCTATAAACATTGAACCTATTATTGCACCTGGTATACCTGCTGCTACTGTTAATCCTGATTTCATTCCTGAATAAGAAGTCGATGCTGCAAATATTACTGATAAAACTATCCCTATTATCATTACAGCAATATTAGTTCCTTTTTTTGATTTATCAGTTATATATGGAATATAATCTTTTCCATGTACACCACCGTAAGCTTCCTTAGGTAATTTGTTTTTCATGTATAATTTCCTCCTTCGTTTATTACTGCAACATAGTTAGTATATTCATTTTATGCTATTACTGCAATATATTTATTATATGCATTTTATTTATTTACATGATTATAGATTATATTTTTATTAAAAATCTTCTACAATATTGTTAACTGCAGGGCTATCTATCAATTTCCCCCTATAATCAAATCTTGACCCATGACATGGACAATCCCATGTTAATTCATCTGCATTCCAATGAAGTTCACAACCTAAATGAGCGCATTTAGTTGATACAATAAACTCTTTTCCCTGCTTATCCTTATATACTCCAACTTTTTGACCGTTATACTCTACAATTCCAGCATGCCCATTTTTAATATGCTCTATTTCACTACTTGGAATAGATATTTTTTGAGCTATAAAATTCTTAGCTGTTTCAACTAAATCATTGGCAATATTGTTAATTGATAATGATAAATCAAACCTTTTTGGTGAAAATATTTCCGAAAATTTATTCTCATTTCCTAGTATAAAATCTGATATTATCATGGCTGATACCATAGCACTTGTCATTCCCCATTTATTAAACCCTGTAGCAACATATATGTTAGGTGTACTATTAGAATATCTTCCTATATAAGGTATACCATCTATAGTAATACAATCTTGAGCTGACCAGTGATATTTTTCTTTTGAATTTGGATAAATTTCTTTTGCAAACTTTCTTAATTCGTCATAGCTTCCTCCATTTTCATTTTCACCTGTTCTTTGACTTATACCACCTAATAGTAGTAACCCCTTATAACTTCTAAATGAATAGCCTTTTTTTTCATAATCTATATACATTCCCTCAATACCCTCTGCATTTTCCAAGGCTATAACATAAGATCTTTCTTGATGCATTTTCATAAAATAATATCCTGGTGCATTCATTATCGGATAATGAGTTGCTATTACTATATGATTAGCTTCTATACTTCCTTTATCAGTAGTTACTAAGTTCTTTTCTATTTTTATTGCTCTAGTATTTTCATAAATAACTAGGTCATTTGAAATATCTTTCAAAAACCTTAGTGGATTAAACTGTGCTTGATTATTAAATTTAATAGCACCTTTAACATTTAATGGAATATCGATTTTTTCTATAAATTCTGCGTCTATTCCTAACTTTTTCGCTGCTTCTACTTCTTTTATTATTTTATCAACTTCATTTAATGAATAAATATATGCAGGAACCTCTTTAAAATCACAATCTATTTTTCTTTCTTCAATAATTTGTTTATATTTTCTTATAGCAAGTTCATTAGCATCTGCATACTGCTTAGCCTTTTCCTCTCCAAACTCTTTAATTAATGTATTATAAATCAAATCATGTTGTGATGTTATCTTTGCAGTAGTATTTTTTGTATTTCCACTTGCAATCTCAGCTTTATCGATTAATACTACATCTCTGCCACTTTTCTTTAAGAAATATCCTATTAATATTCCTGTTATTCCTGCTCCAACAATTAAGACATCAGTTTTTATATCTCCTTTTAACTCTTCTCTTTTATCAAATTTACAACTTTCATCCCATATTGATTTCATCAAATCACCTCCATTATATTATTTCACTTTTATGAATCTGTATGCAGTTATATATTTTTATTTGTATAAATAAATAATTCATTTTTAGTTATAGATTTAATGGTCAATCTAATGAAAAAAATTTTGTTTAATATAGATATAATTAATAACGAGATCTACTTACTAAAAGAACTTTACTTCTAACTAATAAAAAAAGCTTATAAATAAAATAGAACCCTAATATTTTTAGGATTCTATTTTATAAACAATATTAATTTTTATCAATTTTCCATAAATCAATTTCTACATCTGTTTGTTTATCTGTAAATACACTTACTCCTGTACTTGTATCTTTCGTAAATATTCTTGATGTAAATACTTCTTCACCATCATTAACAAATATTTCAACAGATGATGTGTCCACAAATATTTGAAGTTTTAGCTCTTTTCCAGTATATTCACATTTTCTTTCAGTTCCATATTCTGTAGCAAATACTTCTCCTGATTTGCTTCTATCTAATACTAGTTTATTGTTTTCTATATCATAATAAAATACAGTTTCTTCATCAATACCTTTTCTTAGCTTTATTCCAACATATTTACCATTAAAATTATTGAATTTACATATTAATTCATATGTTTTTTCATTAAAATCAACTATATCTTTTTCTTCGTTATTTAGTTCATAAACCTCTTTTCTATTTTTTCCCCTAAGAAGTTCTAACTCTTTTACTGGCTGCTGAATTAACTTATTATCTATTAACTTTAGTTCTCTAGGTATAGTTAAACAATGTGCCCATCCATTTTTATCAGTAGGATAATCTATTTCAGGTAACCCCATCCACCCTATTAATATTTTTCTTCCATATTTATCTTCAGTAGTTTGAGGTGCATAAAAATCAAATCCTCTATCTAATTCATTAAAATCGCCATGATTAAATTTACCATCATAAAAATTAATTTTATCTCCTATTAAATATCCAGATTGGAATATATTTTTATACTTATCTCCCTCAGCCTCTAAACCTTGTGGTGAAAATATAAGTACTCCTTTATCTTCAAACTTTAAATAATCTGGACATTCCCACATGAATCCATTTCCAAGGAAACCTGTCTTTATTTCTCCTTTAAAGCTCCAATCTAGTAAATTCTCAGATACATAATATACTATAGTTCCTAAATTTTCTTTTCTTTCAGCTCCAATTAAACAATAATATTTATTATCATCTTTAAATACTTTAGGATCTCTAAAATTATCAGTATATCCTTCTGGTAGTTCCTTTATTACAGCTTCATTATTTTTAACTATTTTTCCTTCACTGTTCATTATAGCTAAACATTGATAAGGATGTCTTATCCACTCTTCATTTCTTGTATTTCCAGTATAAAATAAATGCAATTTATCATTTTCAACTATACCACTTCCTGAAAATGCTCCATGACTTTCAAAATGTTCTGTAGGTATTATTCCAACTCCACAATCTTTCCAATTAACTAAATCTTTTGAAGAAACATGATACCAATGCTTTATTCCATGTACAGGTCCTAATGGAAACCATTGATAAAATAAATGATATTCTCCATTAAAATAAGAAAATCCATTAGGATCGTTTAGTAAGCCTGTTGTTGGTTGAATATGAAATTTTTGTCTATATGGACAACTATCCACTATCTCTTTTAATTCCGTAATTTCTTCATTTGATACCTGTAATATTGTTCTATATCTTTCTTCTCTTGTCCATTCCTTCATACATTTTCTCCTAATATAATACTTTTTATTATTTTTAAGTACAAAATAGAAGGCTTTAGTATAATACTAATTCCTCCTATCTTATAAAATATTTTATATAACTATTTGTCTATTATTTATTATTTGTTGTTTGTCCCTTATTCATAAACTTAGCTATAATAATTGTTGATATAATCGCTGTAACCATTGAAAGTATCATCGCTATTATATAATTAACTATTGATGTAGGCCTAATTGATATAACTCCTGGTAACCCTGCTGCTCCTGGAGATATTGCAAGTACTTTCGTAAGCATTACATAACCTGATCCAATTGCAGATCCTATCATTGCTCCAAAGAATGGATAACGTAATTTTAAATTTACACCAAATATTGCTGGCTCAGTTATTCCAAGTAAAGCTGAAATTCCTGATGCTGATGCTATCCCCTTCATCTTTGAATCTTTTCTTAAGATAAAAATTACTGCTAATGCTGCTGCACCTTGTGCTACATTTGACATTGCTGCTACAGGGAATATAAATGATCCTCCTGTAGTTGCTATATCTGCTAATAACTGAGTTTCTATAGCCACAAAGCTGTGATGCATACCTGTTATAACTATTGGAGCATATAAGAATCCAAATATTGCTCCCCCTACTGGGCCTAATGTATTAATTAACCATAATAATCCTGTTGTTATTCCATCACCAACAACTCTCATTACAGGTCCTATAACAACAAATGTTAATATCCCAGTAATAAACACAGTAAATAATGGTGTTAATAAGTTGTTTAATACTGAAGGTATCACTTTATGTAACATCTTTTCTACCTTAGCTAAAACAAATGCGGCTGCTAAAACTGGTAATACTGTTCCTTGGTATCCAACCTTAGCTATAGTTAATCCAAATATATTCCATACAGGTACAGTTCCTTCTACAACAGCTGCACCATAACTATATCCATTTAATAAATCTGAATGTATCATAAGTGCACCTATACAAGCACCTAAATAAGGATTTCCTCCAAAAGCCTTTGCAGCTGAGAATCCTAAAAATATTGGTAAAAATGCAAATCCTGTATTAGCAAATGTATTTATTAATTCTGCTAAATCTTTAAATTGAGGATATGCTTCAACTATAGATTGTCCCTCAATAAATAAACCTTGAGATGTTAATATATTATTAATTCCCATTAATAGTCCTGCTGCAACTAATATTGGTAATATAGGAACAAAAACATCAGCTAAAGATTTTAATAATCTTTGTAGAGGATTTAATTTTTTATCTGCTTCTTTTTTTAACTCTTCCTTACTACCTTCTTTAATATTGGCTAATTGTATAAATTCTTTATAAACCTCATCAACAACACCAGAACCTAAGATAACTTGAAATTGTCCTGATGTATTAAAACTTCCTTTAACAGCTGGCATTTCTTCAATTGCTTTAACATTTATCTTTGAATCATCTTTAAGAACTAATCTTAAACGAGTTGCACAGTGAGCTGCACTAACTACATTTTCTTTACCACCTATATTGCTTAAAATCTGACTTCCAATTTCTTTATAATTCTTACTCATCTTTATCCACCCTCCTGGATCTTGCGTTTTTTTTGAAACGTTTCATTTTATATTTATCATGTTAATACGTTTTCACCTATTCGTCAATATATTTTCAAAAAAAATTTAGGATTTTACTTTTTTGATTTATTTTTTAATTTAACTTTATAAAATTAAAAACTTTAAAATCATTAATGTAAAATCCTAAAATATAATTTATGTTTTTGTTGTATACCCTTGAATAAAACTAATAGGTAAAATTATTTCCTTTTTAACTTTTTTATTTTCTATAATATTTATTAAAGCTTTAACAGCTTCTTCTGCTATTAGTTCAACTGGTTGTCTAATAGTTGATATCTTCACTGTATCTGTAGCTGATGATTTACTTCCATCAAATCCAATTATTTGAACATCTCTTGGAACCTCTATATTATATTTTTTTAATTTATTTATAAAATCTACTGCGTACTCATCTGTTACAGCAAAAACCCCTTGTATCTTTATATCATTTTTAAAATAATTTTCTATAAACTTATCAAGCAACTTATCAAATTCTTCAGCTGAATCTAATAATTCACATATTTTATAATCTATGTTATTTTCCTTACAATAACTAATAAATCCATCTTTCCTTTTTCTTGTTGCATTATTTATTTTTGATCCTCGTCCTATATATGCTATCTTTTCACAGCCAAGTTCTACTAGCTTTTTAGCAGCAAGCTTACCACCACCAAAGTTATTACTCGACACATAAGTTATATTTTCAGAAAAATATCTATCAATACTTACAAATGGTATCTTTTCAGAAACATACTCATCAATATCACTATAAGTTATAGCTATTACACCATCCATTTTATTTTGCTTAGCCATAGTTATATATTCTATCTCAGCATTATTGTCCTTATTTGAATTACAAAGAATCATCTTCATTCCGAAACTTCTTAAATTTCTTTCTAAGTTATAGGCTAATTCACTGAAAAATGGATTCCATATTGTAGGTAAGATCACAGCAATAGTATTAGTTCGATTAATCTTAAATCCTCTAGCATAAATATTAGGTTCATAATTTAGCTTTTTAATTGCTTCTTCTACTTTCATTTTTGTAGCTGGCTTAACTTGTATATTATTTATTACATTTGAGACTGTCCCTACAGATACTCCAGCTTCTTTTGCAACGTCTTTAATAGTTACCATTTATGTCTCTCCTTAGATATTTATTAATTATCTGCGATATTTTAATAAATTCATATTAAAACTCTTTTTTAATTATATACAATAGCTAAATTATTAACAACGTAATAATATTTTATATCAACTTATAATCAATGCTTATAATATCACCACTATTCATATTTTTTATCTTAACTCTCTTTTTCTTAATCTCATCTTCACCAATTAAAATTACATTACTAACACCTAATTTATTAGCATAACTCATTTTCTTCTTTAATGATTCTTCTTCAAAGTATATACTAGATTTATACCCCTTTTCACCTAAGCTCTTTAATACTTCTCCACAGTACTCTATTGTATCACCAATAGGTAATATTAAATAATCTATGTTATTTTCTATATTATATCTATCTATAAAACCTATTTCTCTTAATACAAAAAACAATCTAGTAAGTCCAATAGAAATCCCTACCCCTGGCAAAATATTATCAGTATATTTTTCTACTAAATTATCATATCTTCCCCCTGAACAAATAGAACCATAACTTTCATTACCTACTAATGTTGTTTCAAAAACAGTTCCAGTATAATAATCTAAACCCCTTATTATTTTTAAATTTATTTTAAATTCATCATCATTTACCCCTAATATTTCTAACATTAATTTTACTTTTTTTAGTTCTTTTAATCCTTCAATGAAATATTCATTTTCAATATTAAGATTATAAAGATCTTCTAATATTTTTTCATTAGAACCATTAGTATCTAATATATTATTAAGATACTCACTTTTTTCATTACCTATAAGCTTTTCTAATTCAATAGTAAATACTTCTTTTCCTATTTTGTCATACTTATCAATTAGTATCATTACTTCATTAACATTTTCTATTTTTAATTCACTTAATACACCTTTTAATATTTTTCTATTGCTTATCTGAAATTTATAATTAGTTAATCCTATTGCCTTAAACGCTTTAGATGCTAAGCTTATAACCCATGCATCATTATCTATACTTAATTTTCCTTTACCAATAACATCAATATCACATTGATAAAACTCTCTATATCTTCCTTTTTGATTTCGTTCTCCTCTATATACTTTTCCTATCTGATATCTTTTAAATGGAAAAACTAAATCATTATAATATTGAGCCACATATCTAGCAAAAGGCACTGTTAAATCAAATCTTAATGCTAAATTGTTTTTTCCCTTTTGAAAACTATAAACTTGTTTTTCTGTTTCTCCTCCACTTTTGGCAAGTAATACTTCTGATTTTTCTATTATTGGTGTATCTATAGCCAAACATCCATTATCTTCGTATACCCTTGTTATTTTAGATACTATATCATTAAATATTTGCTGCTCCTTTGGTAATAACTCCATGAATCCTGGTAATATACTTGGTTTTATAATATTTCTTTTCATAATTAATTCACTCCTAAAATAATTTTTATACAAAAAAGCCATGCAGGCATATATCCCACATGGCTCTAAATAAATTATGATTCCACTTAATTTATCATTACCAGAGATACAAGCCTACACTGATAGACTTGTATCTGCCCTTAAACAGACCAAGTCCCTAGTAATGATGATGTATTTTGTTTTGTTTACTTATATTAAGTGTTTTCATAATCTTCCTCCTAAAATAAATTAACGATCTGTTAAGTTATATGAACATTGCTCTTCTCAACCCAAGGAAATACAATAAGTTTGCGAGACTAAATAATACCCCCTTCGAAAAGGAGAGAAGAACAATGAGCAAAACTAATATAAAATGCCCA